>JAALOO010000283.1_pt1 | contig 47082 bp, 35 predicted proteins | sample 7257641 | NCBI WGS metagenome assembly JAALOO01 (sample SAMN14085613, study PRJNA598686) | mite metagenome | biome: ENVO:01001000; feature: ENVO:01001002; material: ENVO:01001226; isolation source: single female mite from University of Michigan culture on fish food culture... ...
CTCTCTCTCTCTCTCTCTCTCTCTCTCTCTCTCTCTCTCTCTCTCTCTTTCCCTTTTGATTTGCTGATTATTAATTTATGATTTTCTGTCTGTTCTTTCTCTCTAATAGATTCCTCTGGTATTCAATCAACTGCGCTCTCATCGCTTGAACTCTTCATCGGTAAAGAGTGGTGGTCATCTCCTCTTCATCGGTGAATGGTGTAGCCTTTCCCTTCCCGGTCGCCCAATGGCCGAGGACTCGAGCTCATCAGCTGCAACAATGTACGCGTTTTTCTTTCTGTTTTTCTTTCTATTTTTTTTCTCTTTAACGTTAAATGCCTTTTTCCCTCTTTCTCTTTTTCCTTTTCTCTCTGTCACTTCGTGGAACATCTGCGCGCTTTCCTGCGACTAACTAACTAACACACAACTTTTCCATTTCATTTTCCGTGGACACTTTTCACTTTTTTTCACCATTTTTCCCTCTCAACCACGCCCACCAAAACAGAATTGTCAATCGAAAGACGGAGAAGGTGATCGACCAGCGACGAACTGTCAGTGAGAAGGTCGAGCAAGTGCAAAGGTCCCCTCTCTCTGTTTTTGTCCATTTTGCTTTTGCTTGCTTTTATCTCTCTTTCTTTGGTTCTCCTCTCCTTTCCCTGCTCACAATCTTATCACTGCGCACTTTGCACTGCTCATTTTTTTTTGCATTTCACGCATTCACCGCAACACGACTGACTCAATCTTTTTTGCTTTTTTTTATCACAGAAACTACTATCCAGGCAGTAATGTTCCGGTGGATGTCCAGCAGCAGAAGCACACTTCGTTTACTAGCACCTCAGCAAACTTAGGCAGCTTTAAACCTCAGCCTTTTCCTTCCTCCTCCTTTTCCTCCGCCAGCAGCACTCCCGACTCGGGAACGGGCTCTGCTACTACTGATCACCACGGTCACGGTCACGGCCATCAGCTGATCACCACCTCCAGTGAGGAGTACATTAGCCGGCGATCAACCGTTCACCCGAGCAATATGACGGAAACTACCGAAACAGCAGCTGCCAGCGCAGTCAATGGCAGTCCGCCCAATAGCAGCTCCGCTGAAGCCGCCTCTAAAAAGGATTCAGAAAGCTCTGAAACTAATGCCAAAAATACCTCCAATAACTCCTCTTCAAACTCCTCCTCCTCCTCCTCCTCGTCGACGACCGTCACCACGAGCACTGCCAACGCCAATATCAGCACTTCTGCCGCCGCCACGACCACCACGACCACTTCAGTTCCTGAGAACGCGCAGCTGATCAGTCGAACGACGAATCAGGTGCAGACGCAGCAGGTGAAGACCATCACCAAGGTCTACACGACGCGGGAGATTCGCCACATTGGCCCGGACGGGCTGCCGGTGGCCGACCAGCCGCCGTACAGCGAGACTACGACGGCCACCACCACCACAGCAGCAGCGGCAGGCAATGACTACACCAACTTTCCCGGGCCCAGAGAAGGTGCCGGTGGCAATAGTAGTGCAGTACCAACAAGCAATGGCGGCAGTAACGTCCTCAACGAGCAGTACAGCGGCGCACAGTTTGCCGGGGATTCCGGGGCGCACACCTACAGCAACACCAACTTTCACCAGCAGCAGCAGCAGCAGCAGGCGGCTCAGAATCTGATGGCGCCCTCGCCCAGCCCAGCTGGTTCAGGAGGATCGACGGCCAACACCGGCAGTACGGCCACCTTCACCACTGCTGGCGGCCCCGCCGTACAGCCGCCTCGGCCGATGCAGTACGACCCCTATGCGAGGAACAGCCAGATTGGCTACGGCGACTACTCCAACTTTAACAACTATCAGGATTTGGGCCATCTGGAACAGGCAGCAGGTCATCACCCTCATCACCCCCAGCAGCACCACCACCACCACCAGGGAGCATCACCACAGCCGCCTGTCAGGCGGCACATTATGTCCGCTCAGGAGATGGCTGACGGTGGTGCGGGCAATTTTGTACAGTACGGCTATACCGGAAGTAATCCGGGGGCGATGGCAATGGCCAGTGCTCAAGCGGCGGCGGCGGCTGCTGAGGCGGCCATCTATGGGAACTTTGACGGCGGACCGCCTGAAGGCTATCTCGATCGGTGAGTGTTCTTTTTTGAAAGATTTACTTTTTATTCTAATTTTCTATTTTCTTTAGGAGGAGCACATTTGACGACCACTCCCCTTATGGGCAAATGATGGCCCGAGGAGGACCGCCTTCAGTTTCACAAGGACAGGGACCAGCCATGTACGAGGACGCCGAGTCGGCCTACCAGCACATTGCCGCACTTCAACACCACCATCACCACCAACAGCAACAGCAGCAGCAGGCGGGGTCGATCATGGACCCGGCGGCGGTGGCCTTCTTTCAGAATGGAATGCTTCCTGGAGGAGGAGGAGGGGGAGGTACCTCAAGCGGTCAGGTGACCGGCGTCCCGCCCTCTCGGGCGCTGCTGGCCGCCGCTGGAGGCATGGCGCCCGGCAGCCAAGGGGGCGGGGGAGTGGTGACGGCGATCGGCGCCGACGGCGTCCGCTGGCGCGACCCCGACCTCCACGAGGTGATCGACTTTCTCGCCCACCCCAACCCGATGGTCCGCGCCAACGCCGCCGCCTACCTCCAGCACCTCTGCTTCATGGACGACTCGATGAAGGCGAAGACGCGGGCGCTGGGCGGCGTACCGGCCCTGGTCTCCCTCCTGGCGCCGGAGCTGGCGCCCGAGCTGCAGCGGAACGCCTGCGGCGCCCTGCGCAACCTCAGCTACGGAAGAGCGAATGACGAGAACAAGCGGGCGATCAGGGCGGCCGGGGGCATTGGCGCCCTCGTCCGGCTGCTGCGCAAGACGCCCGACAGCGAGATTCGGGAGCTGGTGACCAGTGTCCTCTGGAACCTCAGCTCCTGCGAGGAGCTGAAGCGGGCGATCATTGACGAGGCGCTGGGGACGCTGGTGGCGGCGGTGATCATTCCGCACTCGGGCTGGGACCGGGCGCAGCAGCAGCAGCAGGGCTCGGGAGCGAATTCGAATTCAAACCCTGCAGAAGCGAATCACATCTACTGGAGCACCGTCTTTCGGAATGCCTCGGGCGTCCTGCGAAATGTTTCATCGGCGGGCTCCTATGCGCGGAATAAGCTGCGGGACGTGCCCGGCCTGGTCGACTCGCTGCTCTACCTGGTGCGGGCGGCCATCGGCAAGAACGACATGGACAACAAGTCGGTGGAGAACTGCGTCTGTGTGCTGCGCAACCTCAGCTACCGTTGTCAGGAGGTGGTCGACCTGAACTATGACAAGAACCCACCGGGAGCTTCCGGTTCTTCCTCTTCGGGCATGGTCACCTCGCCCAGCTCCAGTGTCAGCAGCTCGGGGCTGGCTGCTGCTGGTTCCGGTTCGAGCAATCTGGGCCAGTCGCCGGCGAGCACCCTCTCTCCGAGCAGCTCCAACAGCTCAAAGAACTCCACCAGCTCGCTGATGGGCGGCATCGGTTCGAAGGTGGGCGAGAATCTGAGCTGTTTTGGAGGGTCGAAGAAGCACAAATCGAAGAGTGGTGGTGGACTGAATAGCAGCTCCTCCGGTCATGATCACGGGACGCTGTCGCCCTCTGCCTCCGTTCACGGGCTGGGTAAGCTTTTGATGGTGGTGAAGTAAAAAAGTTCTTAATTTTTAATCTCTCTTTTCTTTTCTTTTCTCCCTAGAATCGCGCACGGCCAACCTTAGTCTGAATGGTCGAACCGGGGAGACGCCGACCGGTCGTGAACTACTCTGGCAGACCGAAGTCGTCCAGCCCTACCTGGCCCTCCTCTCCGAGTGCTCCAACCCAGAGACGCTGGAGGCAGCAGCGGGAGCCATTCAAAACCTGGCCGCCTGCTACTGGCAGCCGTCGATTGACATTAGGGGGGCGGTGAGGAAGGAGAAGGGCCTCCCGATTCTGGTGGAACTCCTCCGAATGGAGGTCGACCGGGTGGTCTGCGCCGTGGCGACCGCCCTGCGAAACCTCGCCATGGACACCCGGAACAAGGAGCTGATTGGGAAGTACGCCCTGAAGGACCTGGTCTCGAAGCTGCCCACGCCTTCGGCCACTGCGGCAGGGAATACCTCGGTGTCTTCGACGGCCAGTGGTGGTGGCCAAGGTGGCCAGGGCCAGGGACCGCTTCCGCTGGAGACGGGGACGAGCGACGACACGGTGGCCGCCGTGCTGGCCACCCTCAACGAGGTCATTGCCCGCAATGCCGACTTTGCCAAGTCGCTGGTGGAGGCGGGCGGGATGGCTCGGCTGACGCTGATCACCAGGCACCGGTCGAGATTCAGTCCGAGGGTGGTCAAGTTTACCTCGCAGGTATGTTGGGAGGTTTTGTTTGATTTTAGTGATTTTTAATAATTTTTTACCTTTCCACCCCTTCCCCCTAGCTCCTCTACAACATGTGGCAGCACACTGAGCTGCGTGAGGTGTACCGCAAGGCCGGCTACAAGGAGGCGCACTTTATCGTCAGCAGCACCACCGCCCGGTCGCAGTCGGCCAGCGGCACTGGCAGTGGTGGTGGAACACTTCGAAACGGGCCCTCAGGCGGCGGGATGACGCCCTCTGCCTCGCAGATGCTCATGACGCCCTCCTCGCCCACCAATGGCACACTGCCAGGAAGTGGTCATGGACTGTACCACTCGATCAGCGCCAACAACACGCTCTCCCGGCCGATGAGCACCGTGGGCGGGACCAAGTACGAGGACCACCATCAGGTGCAGCAGATGGCGGCGATGAGGGCGGCTAATAATGGTGGTGGAGGGACGTTGCCCAGGCCGGGCACGGCTGCTAGTCAGATGGTGCACAGAGGGGTAAGTGGGAGTGGATGGAGTTTGGGGTGAAAGGATTTTAATGTTTTCTGTGTTTAGATGCCCGAGGAGATGCTCATGTCGGAGATGGCCGCCGCCCATCACCACCACCAACAGCAGCAGCAGATGCTGCAGGCGCAGCTGGACAGCGCCGCCGCCTCGATGATGGTCGCCAATGGCGGAGGAAGCACCGGTGGTGGTGGAACGCTGGTCAGGCCGCCCATCGGCGGCGTGCCCATCTTTCCTCCTGGAGCGGTAAGTACCGTTCGATTGATTTCGTTTGTGTGTTTTGTTGTAGATAGCTGTGTGATAGCTGTTGTTTTGTGTGTGTGTTTTTTGCTTTTTGTGCTTTTTCGTGTGATTTTGTGTGTGCTTTTAGATCATCTTTAGATCCTGTGTGTCAGTTTTGGTTTTGAGATGATCGCTAACTTTGTTTCTCTCTCTCTTCGTTTTTTTCTTTTCTTCTCTTTCTCTTGTCACACTGTCCTTGTTCCTATCTTTCCTAACTCTCTTATATGCTTTCACTGATACTAACCACTACTCGGCCGCTATTCATCATCATCATCATCGTCGGCAACAGCAGATCGCTTCCGCATCCGCCTCTCAGCAACAGATTCTACAGATTCAGCAGAGTCTGTGCAGCATCGCTGCGAGTAACAATAATAGTGCTTGTACGACGGTGGCCACCACCTCTGCCTCTGCCTCCCTTTCCATTGCTCACAATTGCTCATCACCGGCGGTTGATCATCGAGGAGGAGGCGGCGGAGGAGGGGCAAAAACCAAAGCTCAAAACTGATGACAGAACTGTGTGGTCACTGCATCGTGTGTGTGTGTTTCACTGGGGTGTGTGTTTGCAAAGTGCGAGCGAGGTTTTGTTTCTGTTTTTAGAATGTGACTTGTTTCTTTGATTTGTTTTAGATTACCAACCTTTTAGACTGATTCTAATCTCAACTCTCTTTCTTTCTTTTTATTTTCTAGGCCCCCGGTGAGCCGGTGTACGCTCAGGTGAACCGAGAACGGAAGCGACAACAGCAGCAGGCAGCCGCAGCGGCGGCTCTTCAGCAGCAGCAACATCAACAACAACATCAGCACAACTCCCCAGCCGGTTCGACGCACTCTCCCGTCACCCACCACCCATCGGGAATTGGGGCACCTCCGGTGGCGCCTGGATCAGGTGGTGGTGGTGGTCACCAGGTTCTGCTCGATCCCACCACCAATGAGCCCATCTACCCCAAGTCAATGCCCGCCGGGGACTCGTGGGTCTAGGCAGGGAGGTGAAATGAAATGAAACGCTACAACATGGAACTGCATCGCACAACTACAGCACAACTACTTTTCCTCTTCTTTTTTTTGTATCGAAGTGACTCGTCTCAACACTTTCACTCTCAACTCCTTCTCTTCTCTTCTCAACTACCAAGTACAAAGTTGTCGTTCAGCAAGACCACTCACCACACTCTATCTGCACTACCTATCACCGAGTTTTGCTACGACATCCTCTTCATCGTCTCTCTTATCATTCGTGTGCCAATCATCTCTTCCATCAAGTTTTGACTTACTCCTCTGTCCAGACCTCTTCTCCTCTTCTTCTTTTTCGTCTCACATCCTCACAGCAGACTTTGAGCGGTATTGTTTTGTTTTCTATTCCTTTGCTTTGCTTCCGCATCTTCATATTTTGGTAGCTCCTTTTTCCGCTTCTTCCTCTGTCTCACAGTGTTCAGGCGCAGCTGAGTTTCTTCTTCTTCTTACCACTTTGATCATTTGTACTTCATTTATCAACCACCACCACCACCTTCAACTCTCTCCCTTTCCTACTTCAGTATTTTTCTGTACAAAAGGATGCTTTCTTTTTTGCTCTCTCTCTTTCCCTTTCTCCTCTTGTAATTTACCCTTGACCGTTGTTCATTCACCCGATTGAAATAAAGCAAATCACTTTTTATTCTCAAAGTTCAAAGCTCAAAGCTCCTCCGAGTGAGGACGTCTTCTCTCTGACGAATCATCATCACCCTCATCATTTGTCTTCATCTCTTTCTTCCTTTTCCTCTCCCCCTCCGCCTCTACCTCCGTGGGCAGCTCATCCAGTGCGTAGTCTTTGGCCCAGACTGGAGCACAGGAGGAGGAGTGGTGGTCATCATCAGCGGGTTTCAGGCGAAATCGAAGCACGTACTGGCCCTCCTCCATGGCCAGACCGGAGATGGTGGCGTTGAGGAGAGAGTACTGGTGGAGATTACCTTGAGAGGGTCTTCCTTGTGGATCACTGCTTTTGTGGAAGCACCGGTACGGCAGCAGAATCAGACTGTGCAGGCCCTGTGGTCTGTGTAGTGCAAGAGGAGGAAGAGAAAGTTTTAGAAATCAGAAAATCATCATCCCCTACTCACTCAATGGCACTGTAGTGGCCGAGGACCTCGGCACAGGCGGCCGACACGATGCCCCGGCCCTCCTCGTACAGCAGCACCTGACAGCTTCGCAGGGGCAGAAGGGTCCTCGCCAGGACCGACTCCAGGTCGCGCACAAAGACGAAGCTGAGGTAGGGGCGGCTGGCGAAGCCGCTGCCCAGCGGAAAGGCCGCCTCAAACTGCGCCCTGGTGAGCGGCTGGGCCACTGCTGGCACTGGAACTTCTCCTTCTTCTCCTTTTCTAATCTTCGAAGAGGGCTCAATTCGACTGCTCTCCACCGCCCCCGAGTCGTTGAGGTAGTGGGCAAAGAGAAGGGCGTCCACCGGCCTGCTGCCCATCAGCCCCACCGAGCAGTGGGAGGGGCTGTAGGGGCGAAAGAGGATGATGCCGTTTCGGTGCCAGTGGGCGGGCGTCGAGGCGGCCGAGGAGAAGTCCTCAATGGACGGAGGTGATGGTTGACCACCACCACTATTTCCACCTCCTCCGTCGCCCGACTGTTCGGTGTACAGCTTGAGGACGGGCGTTACCACCAGCTCGTAGTCGTAGGGGGACTCGGATTTGAAGCATCGGTATACTAAAGGAAAAAAGTAATGATATTATTGAAAAAGTACTTAGAGAACATCTTCCACTTACCGGCAAACAGGTTGGACATTCGTGGACTGCAAAAGAAGAAAGCAAGGTTTAGTAAAAGTAAACAAACTCCTCCTCTTAAACACTGACTCAATCCTCTGATAGCGGCGAATGAGAGCCGCACAGCGACTGACCACAATCGCCTTGCCCGGCGTCAGCCCGAGGTTAATGAAGCACTGCCGAACCGGCGTCCACTGGCCGCCCTCCTCCCTTAGGTCCCTCGTGAAGAGGTACCCGAAGAAGGGAAAGAGGTGGAACTCCTTTCGCAGATTTCGGGCAAAGGCCGCCTCGAAGCGCTCGTGGCTGAGCGGGGGCGGCGGCCGGTGCTGCAGCTGCTCCTCCAGGAGGAGCTCCTCCAGCTCCTGAACTCCACCTCTTCCTTGAACTTCTTGCTCCTCCTGAAGCTGAAGACTTCCGGTTCCCTCCTTGAGCAATTGCTCCCTTCGAAGCAGCCCCTGCTCCTTGAGGTAGGCCATCGTCCGCTGGACGGTCTCCGCCACCGTCCACCGCACCTGACAGAGGTAGGTCTCCTGGGGCCGGAAGGAGATCGTCCAGCCGTCGGTGGGCGTCAGGGCGATCCGGTCGATGGTCGCAGTGTGCAGCTCGTAGTCCTGCGGACTGGAGCTGTAGAAGCAGCGGTAGGCGAGCAGGAAGTGACGCAGGCGTTTGCTGGGAAGGGAGAGAGAGAAGTTTGTAAGTTGAGGTTTTTAACTTCTAGGAAAAGGACTGCTGCTTACTCAATCAGCGGCTGCTCCTTGATCTTCTTGGCGCAGTCGCGGCTCATCAGCCCCTTGCCGTACTCGCGCAGGTAGATCAGACAGCTCGAGACCGGAACTAGAGGCTGTCGAAGTGGCTGTTCATTAGATTGTTGATCACTGTCGAGCAGGTCGTCCAGCTCGAAGCGGGTGAAGAGGAGGGCGGCGCTGAAGAACTGTCGGAAGAGGAGGGCCTGCTGGTCCGGGTCCTGGTCCTTGTTCTTCGAGTCCTGGTCTTCACTCTTTTGCCCTGAGCTGATGTGCTCAAAGGCCAACTCGAAGGCCTCCTTCGTCAGCGGCTCTGCGCCCTCCAGCTGGCCGCTGACCGGCGGTGGAAAGAGGAGATGATGAGCTGGGTGATTGCTGGGGGTGATCACCGAGAGACTCAGGAGGTACAGAAGGTAGAGGAGGAAGGTGGTAGTTGTGGTATTGGTTTTGCTCATGAGCAGTCCATGGTGATGTCCTCTTCCTCTTCCTCGGGTGGACATCTTGATCATCTTCGGGGGGAAGATCTGATGAGAAAAGAAGTAATCTTCAGTTAGCAACACAGGTACAGTACAGTAGTGTAGAACGAGGAAGAGAGAGAGAGACAGAGATGTACGACTGTTACCGGCATCAAACAGCAGCAGCAGCAGCAGCAGCATGGGGACAGTTAGCTGTGAGAAGGAGCATGTTTTTCTTGTCTCTTCTCACCACCACCACCACCACCACCAGTACTTCGTCAACTTCGTCTTCTTGCATTTATCTCTTCTTTTCCTTTCCCCTCCTCTGCACTGTAATGATGTGCTGCTGCTGGTAATGGTTTGGTGTATCGGGTGCTATGCTCTCGCTAATCACCACCACCACCACCCCACAACACACAAACAGCCTCCATCGATAAATGGAAAAACATGGAAAGGCGAAGAGAGTGCAGACAGTGGCTGCTTTCACTGCTTGCACTGGGGTAGTGCTTATCAACAACAAGCCACCGAACGAGAAAAGAACAGTCAGACACAGACACAATCATGAGAGTCGCACCAAAGTATGTCAAAGATAGGAGGTGTGAAGAGCTTCAAGAGGTGAAGGTCATTGGTTTAATGTTATTGTGAAAATATATTAGGAAATTGGGAAGGGGGAGTGTGTGTGAAGAGGGCGGACAGAAGGAGAGGCATTTCGCACTTCATCAGCATCATATCCAGAGAGTATTGAGATCAACGGTCACCGATTACAGCTGCTCAACAGGGTGTTGAGCAGGGAGTTGTTGAAGAAGAATAAGAAGAACAGAACAGAAGAGAAGTAGAGTAGCGAGTGAAGCGATATGTACAGGAAAGAAGAGAGTTTAAGTCTAGAGAAGGAGGAAATCAAAATGATCATTAGAAAGCGGAAGATTTGAGGTGATTAGAGGTTAGGCTGAATCCGTGTGTGGAGGAGGAAGTACTCAGATGGTAGTGCATGTTTGTATTGTCATCGATGAAGCTCGTAAATGCAGGATTATCATCAACGTTCCACCCATCACCAACAGCCACAACAGTAGTGGTCACCACCATTTCCAAACTTACCATATTATTATTTACAGGAGTGCAGAGTAAGTGGGATGGCGCAGCTTCAGGTAGATGACAATGCCCATGAAGAGCAGCTGCGCTGGACCTGGGTGAAAAGGATAAAGGGAAAGTTGGTGTTAGTGTTAGAAATCACACGACAGGCTAAGAGGAAGAAGCAGTTGGCAATAAAGGGCTAAACTCAGATGGTAGTGCATGTGAAGTTTGTATGATCACAGTGACTCATATAAATTCATTATCATCAGTAAAGAGGGGGAAACGGCAGTCTTTAGACTTTGAAGAAGACTGAACAAGGAAAAGAGGAAGAGTGCACACTTACTGATCTTGATGAGGGTCCCACGAAAGAGCAGTCTCAAGGCAACTCGCAGTGCCTTCTCACCGAGGCCGAAAGAGCTGAAGCACTCTGGGAAGGAGAAGCAGAAAAGGAAAACATTAGCATGAAAGAAAATCAGAAGGAAAAAACTTCTAAATGGCATCGGTAAATGTCACTCAGAATCCTTTCGCGTCTCAACAGAAGGTCCCGTCTCTGGAACCCTTATGATAATGTAGGTAAGGTAGGCACGATTGGATTGATCATCAGTCTTAGAAAGCTTTAGACAACATAGGGAAAGAATCATCAGAAACTTACTTGCAGAAGTCCACAGCAACTTGATCAAACCCGAACTGCAAAAACAAGAGAAAAGGTAATGTTAGAAAATGGCAGAGAAGAGAAAAGGGTAATCTAAAGAGGCGGAAAATCTTCTAATTTCTAGTCTCAGAATCTCATTTTCCCAACATGAGGCCTAGGTTAAAGGCCCTATGATAATGTAGGTAAGGTTTGGCACGGATTGAGTATGTTCATCAGTCAAAAGCTATCCAACTAAGATGCTGCAAAGGAGCGAATACACTTACCCCACGCTCGAAAGGGCAAGAAAGGGCAAATCCATCCTCGGTGAGATCTGAAATAAAAGAAAAGAAACATTTAAAACAGGGGCAGAAAATGCGGTTTCAAAAGTCGCTGGGCTGGCAGTTTCTAAATTATTTGTGGTCTCAGAAGCACTCATCTCTCAACAGTAGGCCCTGTTACAGGCCCTATGATAATGTAGGTAAGGTTTGGCACGGAAGAGGATTGATCATCATAACAGCAAAAACGGTAGAAATCTAAACAGAAAGAGGGACTCAGCAAACACCTTCACTAACCTTTGGTGGTTAAAGTTGACTTGATTCCTCCTTCCGTCGTCGCATTGCTCAGAGTAGTCTATTGAAAAGAGAGAAAGACCGAAAAATGATTAGAATCGATGATGAAAGTGCAGGAAAATAGACTCCATCATCAAAGAATAAGAAGAGGGTGATTATCAGACACAGCCAAGAGTTTACTGCTTCAGAAAGAGAGCTTCTCTCAGAACAATGTAAGTCTTTTTATGCATCATGTTGGAAGTTGAAGACAGAGATGGAATTTTGATTTGAATTGAGAGAATAAAGACTTACCGTCTGGGGAGACGTCCGCACCTTGCAAGCTCGAGGATTCAAGTGAGGCAGAGGAAATCAGCAGAGGATCCTCGATCGCACGTGGGAACAAATGCGCCGCGGCCGAAATGAGCGGCGCTTGCGCAGAGGACGTTACGGACACTATTTCGGCAGGTGATGCGCTGCTGCCGCGCGCGTGCGGTGTTTGCACCGACGTAAACAAACCGACAACACGTGAGGGGAATTTCTGGTCATTTTCGGGTTCGGCAGCTTCTTTCTGGTCCCCTTCGTCCCTGGTCCCTTGGTCCATCAGTTCCTGATAATCCAATGATTTGCGGGAACCTGCGCTGTCTGGCTGCTGCCAGGAGACAGCAACACCACCGGTTATCATCTCAGCTGCTGGTGTCCTGGTGTCGCCTCGATGCCGCCCGGCGCGGTCTGGCGGCGCTGGGAACCTCCGGTGTGGATCCTCCCCCGAAGAAGCCCAAGCAAAAGGTGTCCTACAGTGAGACCTTGAATCTGCCCAAAAGTCAGTTCCCGATGAAGCACTCGCGACAGTTGGAGTTGGAGCTGGAGAAGGTAAAGTTGTTGTTGATTTAGAAAGATCGCCAGATTTTCATTTTCTATTTCCCTCAGAGAGCCCAATTCAGCGATCTGTACAAGGACGAAGCCGTACCAGTGCAACAGTCTGAAAAGCGGCGAACCTTTATCCTCCACGACGGGCCGCCGTACGCCAACGGGGATGCCCATTTTGGCCACTGCATCAACAAGGTCTTCTATTTTACTTTTTTCAGAGAGCTTCAATCTAACTTCTATCTTTCCCAGACACTAAAAGACATCTTCCTCAAGCGACAACTGCTCGCCACCGGCGACGTCGACCTGCACTACGTCCCCGGCTGGGACTGCCACGGCCTGCCCATCGAGCTGAAGGCGCTGACCGAGGACCAGGCGCAGCAGCTGTCACCACTTGAGGTGCGCTCCCGGGCCCGGCAGCTGGCCACCTCGGCGATGGACCGCCAGCGGGCCAGCTTCAGCCGCTGGTACCTCCAGGGCGACCTGGGTCGGCCCTATCGCACCTTCGACCTCCAGTACTCCCTAACCGAGCTGGAGGCCTTCTACCGCCTGTACGCCGTTGACCGACTGATCTTCCGCGACCTGATGCCCGTCTACTGGTCGCCCAGCACGCGGACCGCACTGGCCGAGGCGGAGCTGCAGTACAACCCGGGGCACCTCAGTCTGGCCGCCTACATTCGATTTGAGGTGGTGGGCGGCTCCTTTGATGATGGTGGGCATCATCACTCCAAGAAAACCTACGCTCTCATCTGGACGACCACGCCGTGGACGCTGCTGGCGAACGAGGGCGTCGCCTTCAGCGAGACGATCGACTACTCGCTGGTCACCGGGCTGATGTCTTCAGCCGGTGAAACTGATGATGACCAGTACCTGGTGGCCACTGAGCTGGTCCCCGCTCTGCGGGAGAAGATTCCCAACAGCTCGATTCAGGTTCTTCGCTCCGGCATCACCGGTACTCAGCTTACTAATCTGCGATACCTCGATCCTTTGAGTCCAAATCAGCCGAAGCCTTTCCTCGCCTCAGAGCACGTCAGCCTCGGCAAGGGCGGCACCGGTCTGGTGCACCTCGCCCCCAACCACGGCTTTGACGACTACAAGCTCTTTCAGTCAGGCGAACTTCAGTACCGGAAGAAGAGCTCCATTGTCGATGGCCTCGGTCGCCTCATTCTGCCGCCGCCTTACGACAATGAGCCACCGATTCCCATTACCACCACCACCTCGGGGAACCTCGCCTCTTCAGCGGTCCTCGAACGGCTTCTCAGCCCCTTGGGAGCCGTTGTTCATTCGGCTGAGCATCAGCACCCGTACCCGTACGACTGGCGATCCGGTCAGCCGGTGCTGATCCGCCCCTCCAGTCAGTGGTTCCTGCGGATGGAGGGCCCGCTGCGGGAGCGCTGTCTGCAGGCCCTCGATGGGGTGAAGATGGTCCCCGAGAAGCTGCGTCGGGAGTTTGCCCGCCAGCTGGCCACCCGGCCCAACTGGTGCCTCTCCCGGCAGCGGCACTGGGGCGTGCCCATTCCCGTCTTCTATGAGGGTGGTGAAGGTGGTGATCCGGATCGACTGAGGCCCATTCTCGATGAGAAGATCTTTCGGAGGGTGATGGACACCTTTCGAAGGGAAGGGCTGGACGCCTGGTGGAGCAGGAGTGCTGAAGAGCTGGCTGGTGCACCGGAAGGTCGGTCGCCACTGGTGAAGAGCGAGGACATCTTTGACATCTGGTTCGACTCGGGCTGCAGCTGGCTGGCGGTGTTGCCGAAGAACTCCCAAAATGGACTCATCCAGGCGGACCTCTACTCGGAGGGCGTCGACCAGATTCGGGGGTGGTTCCAGAGCTCGCTGATCACCGGGGTGGCCCTTCAGGGAGCCGCCCCCTACAAGGCCGTCTTCATCCACGGCTTTGCCCTCGATCGAGAGGGCAAGAAGATGAGCAAATCGGTGGGCAATGTCGTCGACCCGGATGACATTGTCGAGGACCGGGATCTGGGGAAGTACTTGCCGGTGGAGGAGAAAGAAGAAGAGGAGGAATCCTCGGATCCCAAAAAGTGGTCCAAGAAGAAGAAGAAGCATCCGATGAAGAAGAAGTCCTCAGCCAACGGAAGCTGCGGCCTGGACGGCCTCCGCCTGTGGATCGCCAAGCACGCCTGCTCGCACAATGATGTCTCTGTGGACGTGGCCGCCTTCAGCGAGGACATTCTCAGCACGGTGAATCGGCTGCGGAACACCTTCCGCTTTCTGCTGGGCGTCTTAGCGCCCAATGGCAAGCAGTTTCAGTTTCAGGCCTCTCCTCTTCTTCCAAGCCACCAATTTTCCCAGCTGCCCCTAATGGACCGGTACCTGTTGATGCGAGTGGCGGCGCTGCAGTCGCTTGCTGAGTCCGCCTACCGCAACCTCGACCTGGGGACGCTGGTGGAGGGCGGCGTGCTGAGGACGGTCCTCCACGAGGTGGCCACCTTCTACCTGAGCAGGGTCAAGGACCGACTGTACTGTGAGGACCCGAAGAAGAGGAGTGTTGAAGATGAGGATGACTCGGTGGTGGGCGGGTACCAGGCCGCCTGGACCGTCCTCTGGGCCGTCTACCACACTGCCGGCCACGTCCTGGCGCCCATCACGCCTCATCTGATCTTGGAGGCGAATGAGACGCTGCCCTTTAGTCGGCGGGAGTTGCTGCTCCCGCTGAAGGCTGAAGAGAAGGGTGAGGGTGATGTGGACCGATTTGTACAGGAGGTTTTGTTTCTCAATGAGGGTGATGGAGGAGGTCCTCAGAGCGAGCAGGAGTTCACCGCGAGGATGGCCCCCGCGCTGAGGATCATTGAGACGCTGAACCGGTGGACGGGCACCGCCAGCAGCAGCAGTCACCGGCTGATGGAGTACGACCTGCTGATTGCCACCGAGGATGAGCAGGTGCTGAGGACGTTGAAGGTAAGTGGGAGTTTTATTTGATTTGGGAGTTTTTAATTTTACTTAACCTCTTTTTCTTTTTGTACAGTTTCTGCAGCCGCGCGGCCCGCAGCGCACCTTCACCTCTGACCTGGCGGAGCTGCTGCAGGTGGCCTCGGTTCGCTACCAGGAGCGACTTTTTGATGATTGCGTTGAAGACGAAGAAGAAGAAGAAGGGGATGGTGGTCAGAAGAGGAGGTATCGTCTGCGGCCGACGGTTGAAGTTCAAGAAGAGGAAGGTGGTGAAGGTGGTGAATCAACGGTGAAGCAAGTGGTGGAATCGAAGGAGTTTGAGCTTGAACTTCGACCCACCCGACTGCTGCTCTGTCCTCGCTGTCGCCGCCATACGGTGTGGCCCAATCTGTGGATGGGCGAGGAGGTGGAGGAGGAGAAAGAGGTGGACTGTCTCTGTGATCGCTGCCAGACGGTGATCAAGTCCTCGTGATTTTTTCTTTCTTGGATCGAAGTGAAGTTACCTAGATTAGACAGCCTCTTTCCTTCTCTACCACGACAACTTCCGTGTCCTTAGACTGCACCTTTTTAGCCATTTCCTTCCTTCTTTTAGTTTTTGGTGTTCACAGGTCATCAGCCATTGCATCATCATCACAACCTCTTGTACAGCAGCAGCAGCAAAAACACAGTCTGGCCACCTAATAAACAGCAAGTGCGCACAGCTGGCTCTCATTGAGAAGAAGAAGAAGAAGAAGGCACAGCAAAAGGCAATCGATGGCAGGACAGTTTCTCCTCGCTGCTGCTGCTGCTACCTAAGATAGTTTAGTTAAGCGGAAATCTGCCGTAGTAGTTGTGAGCAGCAGGAGATCTGGTGTGTATTTTAAAACAGCAGCAAAAAGTATGATAAAGACACACGGAGGACTACTACTACTTTTTGTCTTGATGCTCCACAAAGGGTCCACTGCTGCTGCTGCTGCTCTCACTTCTCCTGGACCACTTTTACGACTTTTCAGGAGAAGACACATTTTCTGCCACTTTCGGGTATAAATACAAAACAGGTCCACCTGAAGCAGTTCACAGTCAGTTCGCAGTCACAGCCAGTCAAGCGAAAACGTAAGCCATCATCATCAACTTAGAACACATCATCTTCAACCACAAACACAACAAGTTACAAACACATAGTTCACCATGTCGAAGCTTCGTCGATCTTCAGCCCAACAGCAGCAGCCACTGGTCCTCCTGTGCACCTTTGGAGCCGTAGTCCTGCTGGTCCTGCTGTTTTCCAGCCAGCCCGCCGAGGCGGGCAAGAGCACCAAGCGAATGGTGGCCCTCGCTATAATGTCAATGCTGAACAAGAACCAGAAGATCATCATTCCCTTTCCGGTGCCGATGCCCATCAAGGTCTACGAGAAGAAGGACTACTACAAGGAGGACTACCACCACAAGGAGGACTACCATCACTACGGTAAGGAGGAGGAGTTTAATTTCGAAAGACATTCTTGAACTTCTTGTTTTCTCTTTAGGCGACGAGGGCTATGGAGGTCACCACGGCGGTCTAGGCGGCCACGGCGGTGCCTTTTCCGGAGCTGGAGGTCATCTCGGAGGAGGTGGTGGACTTTACGGAGGAGGAGGAGTTGGCCACCACACGCCCTCTTACAACTCCCACTCGATGGTGAACGCCTACGATGGAAAGGTGTCCGGCGGGGAGGTGAGCGACTACGGGGGCACTTCCGGTGGAGGAGGCTATGGAGGAGAGGAGGCGCTCAAGGAGGGGGGAGCTTATGGAGGGGGTGATGGAGCCCTGGGAGGGTACTAAAGAAAGAGAAAGAGAGAGAGAGATTGGGTGCTGGTCATCCTCTCTCAAGAATAGCTTTTGTACAGAAAGAGGCCACCTCTGATTAGCTGTGTTTCGTTCATCATCATTGTCAGTATCTTTGTTTACCTATCATTTCAATTTCATTCATTTGTTCACCCTCCACATTTCATTCTCATTCTCATCCTCGTCACTTCATTACTTTGCTTACCTCACTTTTGTCTCTTTAACTTCCTTATTGTTGCCTGGTTCTTTTAGTGCCACAACTTTTTCACAGGCATTCTCCGCTCTCTGTTGTCGTCGTCCTTTCTTTTCTTGTCTTCTTGTTGTCGTCGTCGTTTCGTTTTGTTTCGTTTTGTCTCCCCTGTCTTGTCACCACTCAATTTGTTTGTTTGTTTCTCCACTTCTCGCCGTTGAGCACTCAATCTAATAAAAATGATCGTTTCCAGTTTCTAGTTGTGTGTGTGTGTTTGCATGTGTGTTTACAGGCAGCAAATGCCCAACAATTTGCAAATTAGCAATGGACTGCACTGAACACTCTGCAGCCAAAGAAGAAGAAACAAACAAACAAATGATAGAGGTTAGAAAGTCACCGTCCAGTGCTGCTGCTGCTGCTGCTGCTGCTGGACGCTAATCCAATCGGAGTAGCAGCAGCAGTGGTCGAAACGTCAAATTAAACTTCGATTAGAGAGTGTGGTGGCGAGCTTTCAAGTTTTTTTGCTGCATTTGTTTCTACTTTCCCTTTTCCTCTCTCTGTTCTACTGAACTGCTCTACTAATTACCGGTCAACTCCTCGGTCTCTCCTTGCTACTTTCTCATTTGACTAATTAACACCGAAATAGCCACCAGTGCTTTTACACAGTTGGTCAACTTTTCGTTTTCTCACCGCAACAGTTTCACACTTTGCTTTTGATTTTCTCTAAACTTTGATAAAATAAACTTTCAATAAGTGCTAAAAGACACAGGGAGCAGCAGCATTGACCATCGCCTTGAGGGAATGGAGCACCGATTGCACTGGAAAATTGGAAACAGAAAGGGGAAATAATGCACAGGAAAAGTGTGTTCACTGGAAACGGAAAACTCTATCAACTACTCATCTTCATTTTTGAATTCCATCTTTCTAAACTCTTCCAATTCCGTATACTCTAAACTCATTCATCAACCTCCCCATCATTACCATCATTACCATTACTACCATTACCATCATCATCATCATCATCATCATCATCGCTTCCTTCTTTCAAAGCTCACTCTCAATCGCACAAGTTCAGCCCAATTATCAAAACAAAAACAAGAGCAGAGCAGACAAACTGCCCGTTCAATGTGTTTTAATCGATACGGCGCTTCAAAGTCGGCGCATTTTGAGCATCGGCGAAATCAGCAAGAAAAAAAGAGGCTGACTTTTTGACTTGTCTTCCTCTCTCTCTCCCTTTCACATCACCACACCACCGTCTGCAAAATGTCGTCCCCGTTGGCGAAAAAGTTTGTACTTCCACCACTCGCCAAGAAAGAAAAAGGAGAGCACAGCCAAAACCGAAGCACTCTATCGATCGATTGAGAATCGCCGCTCGAGGCAATGAGACATCGAGGAGGCAGCAGCAGCACCTCACTTGGACTGCTAATGAAATGGCTCAAAAGTGAGAACGGAAAGGAGAGATCACCTCCTTTCTCTTTTCAATCACCAACATCAGCAGCATCAGCAGCAGCTGATGAAACGGGCGATATATAAAGGTGCAGCAATGGCGGATACTGTGGTCTTCCTTCCTCTTCTTCTTCTTTTCAAGTGTTCAATTGAGTGCCCGTTCTGATCGTGTGTCTTTCGATTTCGAAGTACTACCTGCTAAATAACTTCCAACCATGAGACGACGTCTCGTCTTTCTCTGGCTGACCGTCGTCTGCATTGCCCTCATCTTCTCGGCGCCCACCGTCGAGGGCGGCAAATCGAAGCGGCTGATGGCGCTGCTCGCCCTCGCCCTCCTCAAGCGGCCCAAGAAGCTGATCCTCCCGCTGCCGTGAGTACCTGCCCAACTTCTTTGCCTCTGAAGATGATTTCTATGATTGCTAACATTTGTTCTCTTCCTAAATAGCATCCCACTGCCCATTCCCATTCACAAGGTGGAGCACAAGTACGTGCCCGTGGAGACACATCATTACGGCGGTCATGACGGCGGCTATGGAGGCGGTGGCGGCTATGGAGGCGGTGGCAGCTATGGTGGCGGTGGTGGTGGTGAATACTACTAAAACCTTTGCATTTTCCCCTTGATCCCTTTCCTCCCCTTTCTCCCTCATCTTCTCTCCCATTTTCGTTGTCCCATTCCTCACCCCATCCATCGTACCATCGTCCTCCTTTCCTTGCCATCTGTTCATCATCCATTTTTTTTCTCCTGTGATCCTTTTCAAACAAACATTCACAGTTTCCCATCCATTTTTGTCCTTCCATTTCTAAATTCATTCTTCACCTCCTGTTTCTAAACACTTCAAAACACCCGCCCTAGCTTTACCCTTTCATTCCCCCCTCCTCAAAAACTCCCTTCCTCTCCTCCAAATTCAAAAGTCTCTTTCTGTTTTCAGCTCCTCAATTCCTCCTGTCAATTCATCTTGCCCCCCAAATCCCCTCCCAAAAAATACTTCAACACTCCTTTTTTGTTCAGCCCTAGCTGGTCTACGGCCACACTAAATAAATGTTGTTCCAGTCCAAAAAGCAAAGTATGTTTCAATGTTGCAACAGATCTAGAATCTTCAAAACCAATCGAGCTTCAATCATAGGCTTGTCAGGCTAGTCAGAAAACCAGAGTTATTCGTTAAGTACTTTGGTAGAGCAGCTGGCGACATCTATCGACTCTAGCGGAGAAGCTGTAGTTCAGAAAGTCACCAAGTGCTCGGAGTGGCGCTAAATCCGCGTAACGTTGTCTGCGAGCGACTCTCCAAAATGCTTGTTTTTTCGCCAGTTCGGCAGGCCTACAGAGGCAGTTTGTTTTGATTGACAGAAGTCCGGCGTTTGCATCTTCTCTTTCACTGTTCTAGTTGAAGATCTTGATCTACAGAATTTCAACTCCGGTACGTTTTAACGACAGAAAATACTACTGAGCAATCGCTTAACATCTAGCTTTGTTTTGCAGAAGTTGGCATCCCCCCGTTTTGCCAACAAAAGAGAAACCAAAAAGATCATGATCAAGTTCAACATTGGCAAGTCGACGGCGATTCGCGCGGCGGCCGCCTTTGGTGGTGATGAGGAGGACGAGGAGGCGAAGAAGAGACGATCACTGTTGCCACCTTCAAGCAGAGACGAGCTGATGGAGGGAACATCGGATGATGGCGGAAAACAGACAGCAGCCACCACCAAAGATGATGATGATGAGATCGCGAAGGTGATGGGCTTCGGCACCTTCGGCCGCCCGGACAAGCCGGAGAAGAACAAGCCACCGGCGAAGAAGCAGACCGGGCCCAAGTCGGCGAAGGAGATGTACCGAAGTGCGGCGGCGGCGGCTGCCGCGGTGAAGAAGTCAGCTCGCCGCTTTGACGTCGAGGAGATGATGCGCCAGCGAGAGGCCATTGCAAAGGTCACACCTCTGCCGGAGGAGCCTGAGAAAGAGGAGGATTCAGAAGATGATTCAGAAGAAGAAGAAGAAGAATCTTCTGCCAGTAAAGCTCCACAGCCTCAGCCTCAGGAAAAAGCTAAAGAAGAGGAAGAAGAAGAGGATGACGACATGATCGGCCCGCCACTGCCTCCTGGCTTTAATGTTGATGAGGAGGAGCCAGCCAGTACTAAGATCGTCAAGTTTGCAGACGAGAAACTTGACAATGTGGACCAGGACTCGGACGACAACGACGAGGACTACGATAACGACGCTGAGAGTGATGGTAAGTCCTATGATCGATTCAAAAAGCACAAATCTCACTTAAACACTTTTTCCTCCTCACCAGACAACCGCTACACCGTCCTGCCCATCGGCCACGAAATCGAACTGAAGCACGGCCTCAAGTCGGTGACCGGCCTCGCACTGGACCCAAACGGCGCCCGCCTCGTCACCGGCGGCATCGACTACGAGGTCAAGTTCTGGGACTTTCAGGGCATGGACAGCACGCTGCAGTCCTTTCGCACCATCAAGCCCTGTCAGGCGCACTCCATCAGCCACCTCGAGTACAACTCCAACGGAGAGATGCTGCTAATCATCAGCGGCAGCTGCCACGCGAAGCTCGTCGACCGGGACGGCGTGGTCAAGGCGGAGACGGTGAAGGGGGATCAGTACATCACGGACAAGTCGATGACGAAGGGCCACGTGGCGATGCTCAACTCGGGCGCCTGGCACCCGCTGGAGCGACACCTCTTTGCCACTACCTCAAATGATGGCACGGCGCGAATTTGGGACGTGAACACCATCGCCGGACGAGAATTGAGAGGCCACCAGACGCTGCTGAAGCCGAGGTCGAGGGCAGGCGGGTGGGCAGTGCCCAACTCGGTGGCCTTCAACAGCTCCGGCGGCGGGGGCGGTGGCGCCCTCATAGCCCTGGGCTGCGCCGACGGCAGCATTCAGATGTGGGACACGCGGCGGGCGAGCACCGTCAACACCGCCCATCTGATTCGGCCGGCCCACGAGGCGGGCAGCGAAATCAGCGGCCTCCGCTTCAGCTACTCGGGCAATGGGCTGCTCAGCCGGGGCCTGGACGGGACGATGAAGCTGTGGGACATGCGCCAGCTGCGGGAGAGTCGGCTGTCGTACACGGCCGGGCGGAGTGCCTTCCAGCCGGTGCACGTCTGGAGTGAGGGACTGTCGAACCGGTACTCCCAGACCGATTGCTTCTTCTCCCCGGACGATCGACTGGCGGTGACGGGGGTCAGTGTCGACGAGCGACCGGGCAGTGCGGAGCGGGGAAGTCTCCGCTTCTACGATGCCACCGGGGCGAAGGACTTTGGCCTGGTGCAGGCGGTGGAGTGCGGCGGAGGAGGAGGAGGAGGAGGAGCTTCTTCGAAGGCTTCCTCGGTGATTCGCAGCCTCTGGCACCCGAAGCTGAACCAGGTGGTGGCCAGCAGCTCTGACGGCAGCGTGCGGGTGATGTACGACATGAGTCGAAGTAGTCGTGGGGCGTTGTTGTGCAGCTTCAGGGTGAAGCGGAAGAGGAAGGACGTCTTTACCAGTGCTACGGCGCAGATTATTACGCGTAAGTGGGGATCTCTCGGTTTTGTGTTGAAGATTTTGTATTTTAACTTGTTCTTTTTTCTACTTTTAGCGCACGCCCTGCCGATGTTCAAGCAGGACCGGCGAAAGTCGAAGTTTGTGCAGATGATCAAGGACCGGAAGGACCCGGTGAAGAGCCACCAGCCGGAGCTGCCGGTGACGGGGGCGGGGGCGGGTGGGCGGCTGGCCTCTGCCGGCAAGACCTTTGCCTCCTTCATTGCGAAGAACCTCGGCGTGAAGGCGAAGATTGGCGACGACGGGGAGGACCCGCGGGCGGCGCTGCTGAAGCACGCGAAGGAGGCGGCGGAGAATCCGTACTGGGTGACGCCCGCCTACACCGCCACACAGCCGAAAGCGATCTTCAGCGACGCGGCCACGCTGGCGGCGATGGACAAGGGCGCCAAAGGAGGAGGTGACGATGATGATGAGGAGCAGTACGAGGTGGACGAGGAGGGCGTCAGGAAGCGACGCAAACATGTGCCCATCTGAAGAGAGGGAGATCATCATCATCATCACCACCACCACCATCATCATCAGGAATTAAAGAGACGTCTCATCTTACACTTACTTTTCTGTTGTGGTAATTCTCAACGGGTCTCACAATAGAGGTCTCAAGAGGGGGAATGGGGGCTCAAGAGAGGACGAGCGAGAGCAAGAGGGAGCAGGGCTGGGCTATAAAAACATGGCTGCTCGAGGAAGACATTAGCATTTTGCTGTCATCACAGCACAACACAGACATTGCTTTTCTTTTTACAAAAGATCAACAACTTATCTTCCTCAAGAATGTCCACTCTGCACACCGCCGCCGCTCTGGAGCAGCAGCTGCAGGCCATCATCGGCGGCCTGGTGCGGCAGAGCACCACCGCCGACGCCCACTGGCGTGCCCGCATTGACCAGTACATTGAACGACGGCGGGCGGAGAAGCTGGCAGAGCTCGACCGGGAGCTACTTCACCATCAACAGCATCAGCATCAACATCATCATCATCATCAACTACAACAACAGCTGCAGCAGCTGCTGCTGCTCACCGAAGACACGAGCGACAACGTCTTTCTGCGAGAGCTTCAACAGCAGCAGCAGACACTGGCGAGCATCTTCTGCAGCGTGAAGACCGCCAGTCACCACCACCATCAACAGCAGCAGCAGCAGCAGCAGCAGGACAAGGAAGACGAGGAGGAGGACGGGGACTGTCTGATCTCCTCGCCGGTCCTCCTCGCCCAGATCACCAGCGGTCTGCAGACTCAGTTCGAGGAGAAGCAGGAGAAGGGGAAGAAGGAGAAGAAGCTGTCCACTAGCTCCGATGGCAGCAGTGGCTTTGGCACCGCCGCCTTTGGGCCCACGCCATCGCCGCCCAAGAGTCAGTGCGACGAGGAGGAGGAGGAAGAAGAGGAAGAAGTAGAGGAGGGTAGCTTCTAAATCATCGAACATTATCATTTCAATATCATCATTTTAAGCATGTCATATGAAATTCCGAACTGCTGAGCTTTTAATGTCATTATCAACAATTATGCTACAGAGTACCGCTGTCAGCCACAGTCAGTCGGGTAACAATAAAAGGTGTGGAAGGTTGTGACAACAAAATGAAAGGTAAAGGGGGAGGGAGATGAGTGGGAATGGGGAGATTCAAGTAATTAAGAGAGGTAGCCGCCTAGTCTTTCTTCTAGTCCTTGAAGAACTCCGGACTGGGCTTCAGATGCGGGTGGGCGGCGAAGAAGCTGTCCACCGTTTCCGAGCCCTCCCAAGAGGACCAGTAGAAGATGCTGCTGCTGTAGTTGCTGCTTTTAATGTTGTTGTTGTTGATTTCGATGTCCTTGCTGTCCTTGGCGGCATCTGACTCTTCATTTGGAGCAGCAGTGCTGCCGTCCTTCTCTTCGTCCTCCCCAGCTTCATCCAACAGGTCCTCCTCCTCCTCCTCCTCCTTCTTCGAGTGGCCGCTGCTGCTGCTGCTGCTGCTGCTGTCATTATCTGGCTCGAAGAGGGCGTCGATCAGAGACCAGGGCACAATTTCCTGGAACACCTGCTGACGCTGTTTCGGAGGCTTTCGGCAAGCAGCAGTAGTAGTGGTAGTAGTCGGTGGAGTGGCGGTGAAAGGCAGAAGAGTACCGCCAGCCTGGCCCTGCCAAGAGTACTGGCTGCTGCTTCCAGCAGAACCTCCTAGAAACGGTGGTGACATTTGGCCACAACCACCAACATTATAGCCACCAATCATTCCTCGGGTCATCATCGCCGGCAGCGGCTGCTGCGGCGGCAGGAACTGGCTGAGCGCGGCCGGCGGCTGAGGAAGAGCGCTGCTGGGATAGAGCGGCTGGAAGAAGGTGTCCGGGAAGACACTGGACGAGAGCGAGGCAAAAGGAGAAGGAGGAGCGGGAACTCCCATTGCCAGCGATGACAAGCCATTGTGATGCGGAAAGTGACTAGCAGAGATTGACTTGAGGTTGGCGACCATCTCGAGGTGCTGCTGCTGAAGCAGGTACTGCAGGTGCGGGTAGTAGAAGTTGGGATCGCCGCTGATGCAATGAGAAGGAGTAGGAGGACCCGGTGGCGAGGGCGCAAATCGGCGAGGAGGAGCCATCGAAGACGAGGACGGCGACGGCGACTGACGAGGCGAAAAGGAAGTGGCAAGCGGATTAAGAGTCTTCCAGGGCAGAGTTCTTTTGCTTCCTCCTCCTCCTCCTCCTTTAAGTCCAACACTTTCCATGACCATTTGTGTAGCGAAGTGTGATGCGATTCAATCGATGCGCTCAGTGGCGAAAATCTGTGGGCCGATCTGTGTTCGAACGTTCTTCGATTGTTCTTCGATTGTAGAGATGACAGAGGTGTCCAGGAGGTTACAGGAGACGATGTTGGTTAGAAGTCACACGGGACGATGTTGCCTCGAGGTGACAGGAGACAAAGACCTGCGATCGTGACAGTGAGAGCGCGCGCGCGTGAGCGACGGAGGAGGGGAAGCACGCGGCAGACAGTCTGCTGCCAGGCTGCAATCTGTCTTTCAGTAGATGACGTACTGGTCAGCCAATATGGCGCCGGTTTTTTTTCTGGTTCTTCTGGCGCCCCCTCTTTTCACGCTAGTCTGCTTCTGATGATCACTTCACTGCCGATCACCTCACATGAGGCAGAGGCACAGGACTGGATTTGTGTCCACGGTTTGTGCAGTTGAACGCCTGTGTGAGTGCCAACATTAGCTGTGCAGCCACAGCGCAAAACGCGACTAAAATTCTGACATCGAAAAGGACCACTCTTAAGACGGATCCGCCGCTCCCGCACTGTATCCAATGGGTTCCGTTGGTGTAGTTGGTTATCACGCGTGTCTCACACACACGAGGTCTTCGGTTCGATTCCGAGACGGAACATTCCTTTTTTTGCGTTCCGGAGCAGAATCCTGAACCCCTAGAACCAAAGAAAACTTTTTAGAAGTGTAGGAGAAGGTTTTTGTGAAAAAGTTATTTTAGTTTTAAGCGTTTTTTGGGAATTATGTCCCGCAGATGGTGCAAGCGTCATTTCTGGGAGTTGCTAAAGTACTTTTTTGGATCCGGAGCAAGAATCCTGAGCCTTTAGTGAAAAACGTTGTCTCATGTCAGTTCTAGTAAGATAATCAAGTTTTAAAATTTAAAAGCGTGGGGATTAAAACATTTCGGTCACTTGCCTCATTCGGGGAGTTGTCTCTAGCACATGCTGTGCCTCGGCGTTTGTTTTGGTGATTGCCTTTCTTGTGGCACAAGAGCTGGAGCTCCACTAGTCGACTCGCCTCTAAATCCTCGGACGAAGAAGATTTGCCCGAAGATTATTACTACCATCAGCATAACCATCACCATAACCATCATGGACTCACTGCTGAAGATCCGACCTCCTCTCACCAGAGCAAGACAACAACAGCAACGGCGGAGGAAGTTCAGCGCAATAGCGCAGCGAAAGCGCAAATGTGATTTGTAAGTGTGTCGGATTGTTGATTTCCTTTATTTTCGTTTCTAAATGCTTGAATCTCCTTCTAGCTGCCCCTCAACGGAGGCCGTGTACCGGTGTGCCCAATGTGATCTGCCCTTCTGCTCCAGTGAGTGCTTCAGCGCCGAGCGACATCGACTCTGTTCGGAGGCCTTCTACAAGAAGTGCGTCCTCGAGCACCTGAAGCACACTAAAACAGAGTAAGCCATTCATTTCCCTATTCTCTTCTTTCTCTAACACAGCACTGATTCTTTAACATCTTTAGCAAGGAAGAGCAGGCTCGCTTTCTGCAGCTGCTGAAGCGCAACTCGACGGCCACCAATGAGGACATTCTCGACTACCTTGATCTGATCAACGGGAAGGAGGACGACGAAGAAGCCGACGATCTCGAGTCGATCAACCTCGACAGTCTCCTCCTGACGAGCAGTCCTCAGCTGCGGCAGTTTGTGGAGAAGCTGGGCGCCCGTCTGGGCGGTAGCAGCGTTTCAGTGGAGGCTCTGGATGGCGCCTGGCTGCAGCTGCTCGACGACGCCGACCGAGAGGAGTTCATTCGCCTGGTGAACGGCCATGAGCGCCTCTTCAGCGGCCTCATCACCCAGTGGCGGCCCTGGTGGCGGCGACAGGCCTGGCACCGGACGGTATCAGTTGAGTCGGCTGATGCTGCTGAAGATGAGGATGAAGAAGAAGAGGATGAAGAAGAAGAAGAAGGCAGCTCTTATCCCTGTTTATACACGCAGTTTGAGCGCATCTCCAAGCTGACTTCGGTAACTAGATTCGTTTGGATCTGCCTTTTTAGAAATGCTAACAAATTTTCTTTCCTCTTTTCGAAACAGAAACGACCCTCACCGTCCATCGGCCTGGCCATCATCAGCACCGTCTTTGCCTACTGCCGCCTGACTCGACTCTACAACGGCGAGATTGCCTGTCACCGGCCTCTCAAGGAGGGAGAAGAAGAGGATGAGGAAGATGAATTAGGTCGCTGGACGGTGGACATTGCCCTGGAGCTCTTTCGCCTCTGTCCACTGCTCGACTCGGACAAAAAGTCCGGCGACTTTGTCCTTGAGAACGCCTCACAGGCTCTGGAGCTCTCTCTGAGCTGCTTTCTCTCATCATCATCATCATCATCATCATCGAATGAAAGTGACACCACCACGACCAGTCTTCAGCAGAAGCTCTCAGCCGTGGAGCTGCTCGAGGACCTGAAGACCGTCTTTGACTTTGCCTCTCCAGGGCGGCTTCTCACCATTCGGGATTCAACTTCCTCCTCCTCCTCATCCTCCTCCTCTGCTGCTAAAGTACTTCACGCCCCCAAGGCCATCCTCCTCGTCCTCTCCGACCTCATTGTCATTCTCAGTCGAGTTCAGCGGGCGGCGCAGAAGAACTTTGCTAAGAAGAACTCCAAAGAGGAGAAATCCCTGGCCAGGCGGATCGAACTCGCCCGTCGGAAGCTCCTCTTCTACCTCAGCTGGTCGGTGGAGTTTGGCGAGGAGGAGATCATAGGGCAGGCGGGGGTGCTGCCGGCGATCGAGGCGGAGATTGTCCGCCTCAACCAGGAGAATCTGCTCTTTGAGCGCACCTGTGAGGAGGTCTACGAAGAAGAAGAGGAGGAAGTTCGAAAAACTGAAAAGGCATCATCATCATCCTCTTCCTCAAAACGTGTTCACTTTGCCCCTACCACCACCACCACACCTCTCATTGAAGAGATTGGCTAAACACACTGACAACAACAAACTCTTCAAGTGGAAGGACTTCATTTTTATTAGTAAGAAAGAGTAATAAACACCGGACACCGGAAAGAAAACGATCACCACCACACATCGGGGGAGAAAGCATTTGCACTAAGTGGGAGGAATCTTCTTCTTCATCTTCTGTGGACTTCTCTGTCTACTGCTGTGACTTGATCTTCTGCTTAGGCGTTGGCAGTGGCCGCCTGCGCCTCTCCGCGCTCCTCGCTGAGCTCCTGCGCGGTGGCGGCGATGCGTTTGGCGGCAAAGTCGTCAAACGGGACACCGGGCACGATGGCCCACTCCTTGGTGGCCGGGTCGACGATGCAGGGGAAGCTGAAGATGAGGCCGTCGGGGACGCCCGCGCCGGCGTAGGGGTTCCCATCGGAGATGACGCCCATGGAGACCCACTTGTCGGTGCCTGGAGGGGAGGGGAAAATCAAGATTTAAACAAAATGTAAACAAAATCGAAGCACCATTTCCTCCACTGGAGTCACTTACCCTGAAACCAGTCGCGCATGTGATCGGCAGCGGCCTTGGCCGCCGACATGGCACTGCTCAGCTTGCGGGCGGCAATGACGGCGGCGCCGCGCTTCTGCACCGTGCTGATAAAGTCCTCCTTGTGGCCGGAGAAGGCCAGCTTCGCTCCGTTGGCCGTCGCATTGGAGGCGTCGGGGAACTGCGTCGAGGAGTGGTTGCCCCAGATGACCACCTTCTCCACCGAGGCCACCGGGACCTGGTTCTCGCGGGCGAGAAGCGCCGTCGCTCGGTTCTGGTCCAGTCGGGTCATGGCGGTGAAGTTGCGCGCCGGAATCTTGTCCTTGGCGAAGTAGCTGGCGATGAGGGCGTTGGTGTTGGCGGGGTTGCCCACCACCAGCACCTTCACCGACGGCTTCGAGTGGGCGGCCAGGGCGCGGCCCTGAGAGGCAAAGATCTAAAGAAAGAGAGGTTTTAGAAATGAAAACGATATTATCCTCTTCCTTACCTTGACATTGGCCGCCAGGAGGTCCTTGCGCTCCATGCCCTCGCGACGGGGCATCGAGCCGACGAGGAAGGCGGCGTCGATGTTGCGAAAGGCCTCCGCCTCGTCGACGGTGGCCACCGTGTCGAGGAGGAGCGGGTAGGCGCAGTCGTTGATCTCCATGACCACTCCGTCGAGGACGCCCTTCATCGGCGGAATGTCCAGCAGGTGGAGGATGACCGGCTGGGCGGGGCCGAAGACGTCGCCCTTGCAGACGAGCGGAATCAGACTGTAGCCGATCTGGCCGGCGGCGCCTGAAAATTGAGAAGGAGAAATAGAAATGACATCAGTGTCATCTTCACCATTGGAAAGCACCACCTGTACCCAATGTCGCTTACCGGTGATGAGAACGCGGACTGGTTCAGGGGCCATGGTCTGTACGGAAGAAGTTGAATCAAAGTGTTTGAATCAAAGTTAGTATTGAAGAAGACAACTTGTCGCTGTAGGTCAAACACTGCGCTGCTGCTGAAGAGCTGCTGACGGCTGACGCTTCGAGGTGACTGACGGTCGAGACGACGACGAGGATGACAAGTGCACTGCAGAGAGAGAGAGAAAGCGAGTGATGGTAGTCGAGATTATTTATAGCAACCTTCCGAAGAGTGAGAGAACAAGTGGTTTGAGGAAAGAAAGCGGGTGCAAGAGGAGAGGACACTGCTCACCGGCGTGATCAACACTTACCCAGTGAATGAGAGTGGCAGCACTGCTAGCTGTTGTTTATCGGTGACGGTGATAAGGCGGCGGTGGTGGTGGTGGTGTTGCTTCAAGGCAGCTGAAGAACTCGATGAGAACTGGCGGCGACGGCTGACGTGATGACCTCCAACGAGACAGACGAGGGAAAGCTCGAAGAAGCGCCGCAGAGAAAGTGTTCCCGGAAAGCCCGCCTGCCTGCACACTGCCCTCTACTGTGCTGTCACCTCGTCTGTGAGTGGGCTGACACTGGGGTGCCACTGACCACACGGCCATCGCGCGCTGTTTTGGGTGTTCTATTTGTGGCGCCAATCCTGAAGTCAGAGAGGGAGAGAGACAACCTGGTTCTATTTCTCCGGTAATCGATTACCATAGGATTACCAGAGCCGATCAATCGACTAATGTGTCACCTAATAACCTCAAAGCGAAGCGGACTGAAGAGGACGAGTGCACTGGCCCCATTTGCCGGCAGCCTGGACGGCGTTCACCGAGACGTCATTAACGACGCCAGGATAATGATGGAATCGCTGATTTCGAACTGTGATTGTTGAAAATCTGGTCAATTCGAACTTTTCAAAAGAAGAAGAAAAGCTGTAGCAATGAGTCAGAAAACTGCTGCTGGACTTTTTCACCATGGGCAACGACTCGAAGAGCAAACTGCCGTCGTCGACGCCAGGACAACCCGAAATGGGCGACAATTCTGACTTGCCCAACAAGGACGATGATTTGGTTGAAGGAAAAGAGCCAATACCACAACCACCACCTCTACTGTCATCATCATCGTCAACAACTTCCACATCAGCACCATCAAAACCAAACAAAGCCGAAGAGAACCAATCATTGCCTGGTCCAAGCAAATCAATCCTAGCTCGCTTCAAACACCGGCCCGACTGTCCGGTGGCTCAAACCGGTCTCTGTTCTTGCTTTCGAGAGCTGGTGAGCTCTGCGAAAGCGACGACCACTGATGGTAAAGTCGAGGTGAAAAGAGGGGGTAAACAGGTCTTTCTGTGTGTCAACAGCTTTGAGTCTAAAGCGTTTCTTTTTCAGAAACAAGGCCACCACCGCCACCACCGCCACCACCAAAAGTCGTTGCTGGTAGTAAGAAGAAGAGCAGTGGTAAGAAGACGGCACAAAGAGGCAAGCGAGCCGCCACCAAAAAGAGGCCACCAACGCCGCCGCTCAGGTACAAACAGGACTCGAAGACCTTCGCCTCGCCGTACCGATTTCCCTCCGAGGTGCCCGCATATAATAATAGAGAGCAGGATCGAAGCCTTGCTGCTGTTGAGCCATCAGCTTCAGTGGCCGGTGAGGACGCCTCCTCGGGAAGTCGGAGAAGATCACCGGAAGTGCCTTCCGCCTTGGTGGTAGCCGACCCTTCTTACGGGAAGATCAGAGAAGAAGAGGAAGAGGAGGAGGAGAGGGAGGCTTCTAAAATGCATCCAATCAACAATGCCCTAATTGAATCCTCTGCTTCGATCCTTGGTGAGGATGCCTCCTCAGGTCTACGGCGAAGATCTCCTGAAACGCCATCGTCAGCACTGGTCGTGGCGGATCCGTCTTACGGAAAGATCAGAGAAGAGGCTTCTAGAGCGGTATCCATTCCAGCCAGAAATGCCCTGGTTGAATCCTCTGCTTCGGTGCTGGGCGAGGATGCTTCCTCTGGTCAAAGGCGAAGATCTTCCGAAAACCCATCTTTGACGCTGGTCAAGGAGGATCCTTCTTACGGGCAGATCGGTGAAGCAAAGGAAAACAAAGACGAGGCGGTGAAGAAGGCGAATGAGGACGCCAAGAAAGGGTGGAGATTCTAAATTCTGAATCCTCTCTGGAGCAGTATTTCAATGGTGTTCCAGCACCAGTAGAACAACCTTCAAAGCAAAGCAAACCAGAAAACGACCTTCAATAGTGGGGCAGTGCAGGCCTGTCAGCCTTCCCAGGAAACCAGCGTTATTCATTAAATACGTCTGCAGAGCAGTTATAATAGGAATCGACACAAAACGACAACAGCAACAATCATGATCGGTACAAAATGGTGAGTCAACAAGATGGAGCAAAGATGGAACGGTCTTGGAATGGGGAAGAAGATGATGAAGATGAGACTGAGGCCGATGAAAGTTTGTGCTGGCTGCTGATGATCTGAGTGAAGTCGCCCTCACCCTCCTCCTTCAAGCTGATAATACTGTGGCTGTGGCTAATCAGTATTGTGCGTACTTGATGTGATGTGCGTCGCCCATCTCGCTGAGTATGGCAATGGCGCGGTCCAGCGTCGCCCGGGAGTGTGACGCCGACATGCACAGGCGGATGCGACAGGTGGGCAGGGTGGTGGCCGGGTAGCCGGCGGCCACCACCGCCAGGCCCTTGTAGATGCTGTTCCGGGCAATGGATCTAGCAGAGGAAGAAAATATAAGGAAAATATAACATATTGCTAGAAGCCATCAGCACTCCTCATCAATTCCTTACCCGACTTTGGAGGGAAAGTAGACCATGATGGGAATGACCGGCGAGTCGCGGTGTCCGGTGATGATGAAGCCCGCCGCCTTGAGCTGCTCCCGCATGTAGTGGGTGTTGGCCAGCAGCTGCTCAATTCGCCGCTTGCCCTCATCATTGCCCTCCGCCTCCCGATGGCAGTGCATCATAATGTGCAGCGTGTTGATGATCTGCTGGGCTACTGGGGCGGCCATGGCGCCCGCGTAGCTACTGGCGCTGTTCGCGCGGATGTGGGCGATCTGCGCGGCGGAGCCGGCGATGTAGCCGCCCGCCGCCGCGAAGCTCTTCGTCATCGTCCCCATCAGCAGGTCCACCTCGGCGGGCGGCACGCCGAAGTAGTCGCAGACGCCGCGGCCCCGCGGCCCCACCGCGCCGATGCTGTGCGCCTCGTCGATGTACAGGTAGCAGCGGTAGCGCCGTTTGAGCTCCACCAGCCGCGGCAGGTCCACAATGGTGCCCTCCATGCTGTACACGCCCTCCACGATGATCACTATCTTGCGCCAGGGACGGCCGCCGGCGCGGCTGTTTCCGCTGAGGATCGCCTGGCGGATCTTTGCCTCCAGGTCGGTGAAGTCTGCAACAAAAGGTGAAAAATGTCAACAACTTCAACATCCTAAATCAAAAGCCCGGTTTACCATTGTGCTTGAAGAACTTGAAGGTGGCCTTGGAGAGAAAGAGGCCCGCCCGCACCGAGGCGTGGCTGTGCTGGTCGCCGAGGATGAGCGTCTCCGCGGAGTCGGTGACCAGCGCCGGGATGTTGGCGGCATTGGTGGCGTAGCCCATGCCGAAGACGATGCAGGCCTCCTTGCCGAGGTAGGCGGCCAGCAGCTGCTCCAGCTCGTCGTGCTTTGCATTGCGACCTGGAGGGGAGTTAAATTTTTAAATTAACTAACACTTTTTTCTATTTTCTTCCCAGACTCACCGAACTCTGCCATGGGCGCCACGCCGACGCCCAGCTCCCTGATGGTGCGCTCAATGGAGGGCGCGTCGGTGGCCCGGGAGAAGCCGAGGTAATCGTAGGAGGCGAGGTTGATGCAGTCGTAGGAGCGGCCGGTCAGGGTGAAGCTGCGATTGTAATCGGGAGAGGAGCGCTCGAGGACGCGCACCACACCGCCCGGGTTGCCGGTGATGGGGCGGCCGAAGATGTCCGACACTCGCCGGTAGATGTACTCGGTGAAGAAGGGCTGCCAGCTCTTGTAGATGGGGACGTAGCCCTGGGGAGGGGGGGGGATGAAAAGGAATGGTAAGTGTTTTTTGCCTTAACTTCATTAGTTTAACTCCTACCTCTCGATTGCTCTCCTTGCACATGCCCTGCGAGATGATGCCACAGCGCTCGAGGAAGATGCGAATGTAGCCGAAGAGGATCAGCACGCCGTAACTGAGGTACACCGTCAGCCGAAGGGAGAGCGGCGGCTCCGTCACCGAGGCAGAGGCGTCCGCTTCCAGGCGTTTTGGAGGAGCTTGCGGAAGGTGCTGGTGCTGGTGCTGGTGAAGATTTTGCGTCTGTTTGAGCCTCTTGAGCCTCCTCATCTTCTTCGAGCTGACCACTTCCTTCTCGTCTTCACCCTCTTCCTCCTCGTCCTCCTCCTCGTCCCCGCCCTCTTCGCTGGAGTTGAATCCCGAGTCCTCCTCTTCTGCTTCAGCTGTACTGCTGGAACTGGTCGTCGAGCTGGTCTCCTCGTCGAAGATGTCCTGCTGCTGCTTTGTCTGCTCACCACCCTCATCAGCTGCTGCTCCACCGTACTCCATTTCAGTGGTGGCCATCGTGGTGGTGGTGGTGGTGGTGATCATTGCTCCGAATGGCACTTCCCAAGATTTACTGCTGCTCTTTCCCTTTGGGCTGGGTAAGTAAATAGAAAGAGGATTGCGTTGAAGGATTGCTGTTTTATTGGAGCGGATGCGTTGCGCTGCTGTAATGGGGATTTTCTTTTGCACTCTCTCGCTCTCTTTAGCACATGCTGCTGAACAGTACTGAACACACTGAGGAGACAAAGGAAAAGCAAAAGTCGCACGAAAAAAAACTGTCGAACTGGCTCACTGCAGCATATTCCTCACACTGTCCCCACACTGAACATGACATCTATTTCGTCATGAGTGTTGGCGATGATGATGATGATGCTGTTATATATACCGAAGACACCACTTTGCACTGTCATTGGTAATATCACGCCACCAGCATTGACTGCTTCTGCCGCCGCTGCTGCTGAAGAACCAGCACAACCGCACAGACCAACTGAACAACGACGACGAAGAAGAGGGGAGAAAGGCGAGGCCAAATAACTGCTCCAATGCCGTCAATTGCCCACTCTGCTTCAGGTGTTTCGCACCTTTATTGAGTTGTTGTGTTGTATGATTGTATTGTATTGTTATTTGCAAATGGCTGTGTGTGTGTGTATGCCGATATTGGCCAGTCCTTCTCCCCAAATGGTCTCCCAAATTTCTGCTGATACCTCATGAGTTTTGCATTTCTGCACGGCTGCACTAAGGTTCACGCGAAAAATCGGACCGAATCATCGTGTCGGCTGATCAGGTGAGCTGGTGCTGCTGATGCTGGTAATTAAGTGTGCACTCAAATGGGTCTCCCTCTCTCACAAGAATTTGCTTTTTGATAAGCGTTTTCTTACCTGATCTGATCTAATCTTCTTTTCTTTTTCCAAATAGAATATACGCACTACAAGTACAAAAATTAACAAGTTGACACAAGATGAACTGTAGTTTTGCTGAGGTGTTTGACAGTGCACTGATGATGATGGTTTGGTGAAGATGACGACTAAAAACGATGATGACAGTGTATTGCCCCAGGCAGCTGTATCAGCACCAGCATCACTTCCTCCAGCCCCTGCAGAGACTGACAGCAGTGAGCATTAGTCAGCCAGTCAGTCACTTGTGCTCACCTGTCCTCCCTCTCTCTCTAACTGTTCTGTAGGGCACTGATAAATCGGCGCTTGTACAGTCATCACCACCAGCACTGTCGCCGATTGCACTGTCTCACTGTCTAGCTGCCGAGCTTATTGTACCAAGAAAGAAGATCAGCTTATCAGCTCAGGTGGCGGCGGCGACGGCGGCAAAGTACAGCACAGAACACAGAACACACAGGTAGTAGTTGCTGCACACACACACACACACACACACACTTATCTGTCCCTATCTGCTTGCTTGCTTTGTTTCTCTTTTCCTCTCTCTTTCTCCTGTACTATGGATTGTTGTACAATCCCTGGCGACAGAATGGGGGATTAGTGGAGACTTCAGAGGAGGACTTTCTCAGGGAAAAAGAGGTTTGTTAGATGACACTAGATAGACTAGACAGGACATCCAGTGGTCGCTTGATTCTTTCTCCGCTTACTATTGATCTTGCACTTTTGCACTTTTTTTTGCCGACACAACCTGCTGAATGATCGATCAATCTGACATCGGCATTTGCCAGTAATTACTCATAACACACACAGCTCGTATCGATTACCGGCGCGCCGATTAGCGGTGCGTGCTGCAACACGGCAACACTCTGCCACCGTTACCTTCAACTGTGATTTATCACCGGGGCTACACAAGTTACTGATAACATAACACACACCTAATGATAATTTGCCTGTTGTGTCAACTAAAGTGAACCAGACAGGACTAGACTGGAAAAGGGAAGGGACACGAACACTGCAACACTGGACAGCACACTCTCTTTACTCTTTCTGTCACTTCTTCTTTGTCCCTGATTTGTACCTCAGTACGCCTCAAGGTCACACAGGCTCTCTTTCCTCATTGGCGCAGCATCGTAAATTTCCTTTATTGCCTCGGTGAAAGAGTGTACTTCTCTCTCTCTCTCACTCTCTCACTTTCCTTTCCTTATTTGGATTGGGCTTCTCTTGTTGCAGGCGGCAGTACGGACAATTACAGTTCTGTACTGATAATGGTAGATGTGCTGATAAGAGGGCTGTCTTTTGCTGGACTTTGATTGCCGACAGAATATCGATGTTTTTCGTGTGGACACTGGCTGGTTAGAATACCCCATTCTTTTGTAAAAATCCCCATCTCTCTTGGACACAGAAAATGTGGAATGGAAGCTTCACTGTGCAAAAGTGCTGCGAATGCCTCTCTTTCTCTTTCAGTGCACTGTGTAAACGTGCACACACATTTCTTGTTTTGATTTGAACTTTGGACATGTGCTTTACTGCTGTTGTTTTGCTGTGTGATCATTTGCTGTGATCTTTTACTCGAACTCTACTTAGCAACTCCTTTTCAGTCCTAGGATCATGAACACCGATGCCGTCTGGGTGGGCAAACCCCAGCTGATCCTGTGCGACATTGAGGGCACCACCACCTCTATCACCTTCGTCAAGGATGTCCTCTTTCCGTATGTGCGTGAGCACCTCCGCGAGTACCTTCGCACCACCTGGTAAGTGCTGCTGCTGTTTCAAGTGATTAAATCTGACCATTTCTTTTTCTTTTTTCTACCAGGACTAGCAGCCAAACTCGAGAGGACATTGCCTGTCTGTGGGCGCAGTACAGCGTCGATTGCCAGACTGCTAAGACTGAGACAACCGATCCGCAGTTTCCCGCTGGCCTGTCTGACTTTGGACATTTCTCTGAAGAGCAGACCTCTGCATCGACTGCTAATAATGAGACGACCATCGAGGCGATCAGCTCGTACGTCTTCTGGGCAATGGACCGGGACCGGAAGACGACGGCGCTGAAGCAGCTGCAGGGCAACATCTGGCGCAGTGGCTACCAGGGTGGAGCGCTCAAGGCGCAGTAAGTGTTTGCTTTCTCCTGTGTGCTGCAACACATCCTAATGATTATCATTATCATCTGCAGTGTCTACGACGAAGTGCCCGCCAAGTTCCGGCAGTGGACCGAGGTGGAGCAGATCCGACTGGCCATCTACTCCTCGGGCAGTGTCCTCGCCCAGAAACTTCTTTTTGCACACACACTCGCCGGTGATTTGACTCAGGTGGGTATTGTTGATGATGTTGGTGCACTCTCTCAATCACTGACTGACTACTTTTCCTCCACCACCAGTACATCAGCGCCTACTTTGACACCAAAGTGGGCGCCAAGCAGGAGACGACCAGCTACGAGAACATCAGCGCTCAGCTCGCACTGCCTCCCTCTGCCATTCTCTTTCTGACGGACATTGCCGGCGAGGCGAGGGCGGCCACTGAGGCGGGAATGACCGCCATCCTCCTCACCAGAGATGGACAGCAACAGCATCAGCCATTCCAAAGTGTGAACAACTTTGAGCAGATTCGCTTTCTCCACAACTAAAGAGTGCACCTTTCCAAGGCAAACATTTGGTGGCCCTTAGAAGGGCCGTTGATGGAGGATGGGGTGGTGGTGGTGGGGTGCTGTTGATTGCTGGTGATCAGGGAGATCTTCGTGGAAAGCTGCTGTGTAGGTGTTGTCCTCGCCAGTCCTGGAACTGCTGGACTGCACAAGGAGAAGAAAGAAAGAAGTACCCGTTACCAAGGAAAGACAGAGAGACCAGGTGGTGATCAGGTGGCTGACCACCAGGGAAAGAGAAAGAGAGTACCAGAAGATATTAACCCAAAACGACCACTTTCGCTGCTGCTGCGACAACAACAACGGTGGTGGTGGCTGAGATCAGAGGAGGAGGATGAGATGAAGACAGACATGTCTTTGTGTGTTCAGATGAAGAGGAAGAAAGGTCCTCCAGAAAGAAGATGAACAAGTTGAAAGCACGACGTGAGATTGTAAAAGGGCAGAAGAACAACAATAACAACAAGAAAAAACTTCCTCAGGAGATCGAGAGAAGTCAGGAGATCAATGGAGGTTTAGAGCTCACAGGCGAGACGCCCAGCGAAGTGAATGACTTGGGAGATCTTCAGATTAAGACCAGGAGACAAACACTTCGACTTTGGCGACTGTCGAGAGCTGATGATGTGCTTGCTGCAGCACATGTACGCACACACGCACGCTCACCAGCAGCTGTGTGGATTGTGTCTGGCGCCAAGAAGTCGGCCGGCGGGCGCCTTTTATCCGCCAGTTGAGGATCAGCACAGAACTCGGAGAATGAGAAGCAGAGAGAAGGCGGTGATGGTGATGATGGTGATGAGCAGCAGTGAAAGTGAAAGGATTTGAGCGTCCATTCTTGGCGCGAAAGGCAGCCAAGTGCGACATGGCGCCAAAAGGACAGGCAGAGAGGCAGACAGACAGCGTAGAGGAGGATGATGCGCTCACTGTCTGTCTGTCTGGCGGGCGCCTCTCCAGGCTTTCACAGTCAGTGCCTCTTCGCTGTGCCTTTTATCTTCAACCTGTTTTCCTCCTTTAGTCGTCGTCGTCGTCGTCGTAGTCTTCGAAGACTAACACACAAAGGGTGAAGCTGTTTGTTCTTCGTATTACTTTGTTCATTCCTACTTCATTTGTCAGATGATTTCTCTTTTGCCCTTGACCACCTTTCATTCACCGATCTAATAAAGTAAACAATTTTTTATTCTGAATGCAGTTGAATGTTTTTGATGAGGGAATTCTTGTGGAATGTATGATTCTTGAGTTAATTTGATTTTCAAAGTTGAATTGTCGAATTTGTTTTTGAGTGTTCATCCGACAGACACAAGATGGCAGCAGGGGTTCCACAAAGTTTATTTTCCTGGTTTTCTGAACACGAGAAAAATAAAATTCACGGGCGATTTTTCGACGCCACTTTCAAGATGGCGACGCTGGTGGCGTTCCTAGCGGCCAACATCGGAAACTACCCATTTTTATGATCAATTCTGCCAATTTTTTGAATGATCATTTCTTGGGCCTGGAACGTCGCAAATAGCTCCAAGTTACTTTAAATAAAAGCTAAAGACTTGGGGCACAATCTCTATGTAAAATAAATTAGTTTTGACAAATTTTGATGTTGCAAAAATAGCATTAAAAACTTTAAAGTTAGATTTAAAAACAAAAAACTTGTCAAAACTAATTTATTTTACATAGAGATTTTGCGGCAAGTCTTTAGTTTTCATTTAAAGCAATTTTTAGCTCTCTGCGACGTTTCTAGCCTAAGAAACTATTATTTTAAAAAATGACAGAATTAATCATTAAAAACGGGTAGTTTCCGATGTTGTCCGCTAGGAACGCCACCATCGTCGCCATCTTGAAAGTGGCGTCAAAAAATCGTCCATGAATTTTATTTTTCTCGTGTTCAGAAAACCAGGAAAATAAACTTTGTGGAGCCCCTGCTGACATCTGGTGTCTGTCGGATGAACACTCAAAAACAAATTCGACAATTCAACTTTGAAAATCAAATTAACCCAAGAATCTAAATGAAAATAAAAAATTTGAAAATCACTTATCAATAAACACTAATTAAAACTGCCGAAGGTCATCGCTATTTTTCTGTTTATTTATTATTTCAACATCTTTTAATTTTATTTGCTTTGATTTATAGTAATTAACCCAAAACTTCGAAGGCCGTTAATTAAGCTGTTTATTATTAATTAGACCGCCAACACCATCAACACTTCAAGGACAGCAGTGAAAGAAGACAAACAAGAGGACTCCTTTTTGGTATAAAAGACCAGCAAGTGGGAGCAGGTAAATCATCCAAACAATCAACTCTCTCTTCTTCCTCCTCCAAAAAAACCTCAAAACAACCCCAAACAGTAAGCTGCTCTTCCTACCATTCTTACTGATACTAACTCTTGTCTTTCAACTTTTCAGCCCACCAAAAGATGGCCCGATCAATTCTCCTCGTCCTCTTCGCCCTCTTCGCCGTGGCCCTCGCCAACACCCGCCACACCACCACCCACCGTCCTCCGGTGGCCGTGCTGAAGCAGTACCTGCTGACCACCACTGGCTCGTGCGGCAAGCAGCTCAGCATGGTCTGCCAGCCCGGAAGCGCCCCTGCGGGACGTTCGCTGAGCAGCCCACTGCTCTCCAGCTCCGTCTCCAGCGGCGGCAAGTCATCGGTGACCATCAAGCTGCAGGAGATCGCCGCCATTGCGGCTTCCAGCGCCGGAGCCAGCCGCGACTAGAGCAGCAGCAGCATCAGCAGTGGTGGTGCCATTCTTATTTAGCTAAACAATTTCAGTAATACACCCGTTTTCTTAGTCTTTATCAACCAATTTCAAATAAATGGATCAATTTATTTAATACTATTTTGATTTGATTTTACTATCAGTCAGCGATGGCAGTCAACAGACAGCAGCACAATTGCCGGAACTGGAGTCAGCAAAAAGAAGGCAAGAATCGGCACACAGCAAACACTGGATCTCGATTCCCTAACCCCTTTTTGTTTTGTTGTTTGAGTGCAAGTCTCCCTCACATCTGCCTGAGGTCTTCTCTCTGTCTGATTGATGCATTCAATTAGCCGTGTGGCTTTGCAGTAGTTGCCTCCAATTGACAGTGCCGCCAAATGTGAAAGGGAAGGGGAAGGGGCAAGGGAACAAGCAAACAAGCAGTCAGCAGCTTCCACCAGTGTATCAATTTTGAGCGCCGACACTGTCTCCTCTTTTTCTTCTTCCTCTTTTTCGGTTTCGCCGACAAACAATGGCCATCAAGGCGGCAGCAGCATCAGTCATTGTGTGGCTGTGGTGCTGCCGTCGTGTCAGTGTCACTGTCATAGTCAGTTTCAGCCTCAAACAATAGAAGTCTGCAAAAATAGCTAGCTAGGGTAATGTAGAAGCAGTTAGCAAAACAATCATTCTAGTAGACACTGAGAAAAATACTTACTGATCACACGGTGGTCTCCAGAGAGAGAATGACACCAAAATCAACACACAAAATTGGCTCTTGCAGCAGCAGCAGAGCCTGGAGGAGACAAAAGAGAGTGCGAGACAGCAGTATTGACGACTGAAGACAGATGAGGACAAACCAACAAACCAACCAACCAGCCAACCAACCAACAACAAAGAAAGAGATGACCGAATATTCTCTCTCTTTGTGTGCATTGTCTCCTCTTTCCGAAGAAGCGTGTTAGCCTACTTAGCAGTGTGTGTCCGTTTTTCCGAGTAACTCACTGACTGACTGTTTTTCTCTCTCTCTCACACTGCAACATTGATTAGCCAGGGCACCACGCCTACATTGTCCACAACAGTCACTGATCATCATCATCGTCGTCTTCTTCGTCATCGTTGTCATGGTAATCCATTAAGCGGTGCCCTTTTAATAATCTGCCATTCATTTCTCCCTCTCTCTTCCATCTCTTCCAGGTTCGAAAGGAATTGTATGTCCACTTTCTGTCCATTCCGCTCTTCATCATCATCATCGTCATCATCATCATCCGCCTAAAAAGCTCACGACCACACAACAACAGTGGTCGTAACCTTTTGGTCACACTTTTCCCAGCTTACACCTCACCTCTTTACTCATCTGATGCCATCTTTCCATCTGATGATCTGACCGCCGTTTTCCCGCTGTCCTACTCAACAGCAGGTAATGACCACCCTTCCTCTTTAACGACTCACACACTCACAATTAACAAGCCCTACTTGAGCCCTACAAAGAGTGTTTGCCTCCTTTTCAGCTTGGACACTTTGAATGCACTGTGCAGTGCACTGTGCCCTCGATGTGAGTATGGTGAAATCGATTCCGACTGCCTAATGACACCTCCTGCGTAAAGAGCAGTCAAAGAGGTGCACCATCTTCTCCTCCTCCTCTTCTTATTGCTTTCTTTGTGCATCAATCGCGTTGAGCAGTTCTCAGGAGCACCTGTTCACCTGCTGCTGCTGCTGCTGCTGCTGAAAGGTGAACATTAGTGTGCTGTTGCTGTGGTGGTAGGGTGGTCTGTGGTGGTGGTGGTCATGACTGATGCAATCACTGCTCTCTTTCTCTCTCTCTCCCATTTGCATCAGCCCTCAATCTTCCTCGGCTGTTCACCAGCAGCAGAGCACAGAGGTAAGGCAATCCTCTCTGACAGATGCTTACCTGTCTGAGTGATGGCTGTCATTACTGACGGCTTAGCCTCCTCTCTCCCTTGTTTTGTCTTATCTACCAGGCATCCATTTGTTGTTCTACTACCGTCTATCCATTATCGTCCTCGCCATCATCATCATCTCGCTCTCTTCAATCTTCTCAATGGACTGTTGTCTGTTTGTTTGCTTGTTCCACCACCACTAAGACTACCATTACTGATGGCTACAAACAAGCAACAGCAGCAGCATCCACTGATTGATCACTGCCACACTGGCGTAAAGCTGATAGTCAGATTGAGATAAGAATACCAGTCGGCACAATCCACCACCGCCACTCTGCCCTTGACCCACTCTCTGTGCTCTACCTGTCCCTTCAGTCAACATCATCAGACTCGAATCAGTTCACCTCGTTTAGACTAGCACTGTGAATATTCTCTACAAGCAGCAGTAGCAGTTGTGTACTCAGTGATCATGATCATCAGCAGCACTAGCACCAGGCTAGCACTACCCCTTTCAGTTGTGTGGTGAACGGATAGAACGGGTATTTTAGAAAGGCACACAGTGTGCTCTCTTTGCCTCTTCTCTTTCCTTTTCTTTCCCCTCTGCATCGGACAGCACAGTCAGTCTGCCTCGGCTTCTACTTCTGCCTGAACCTCTTTTGCATAGTAGTACTCTCACGTCAGTCGGTCACGGTCACGGTCAACCGAGCAGTGTCAGTCAGTCAGTGGCACTAGCATTGGCAGAAGCAGCAGCAGCAGCAGCAGCAACTGATCCAATGGAGAACTTGCATCGAGTGCACTGACCAGTGACCATCAGCAGCAGTAATCAAAGCAGTGTGCACACTGAAGCAAAAAATGGATTTCCATCTGCTGGTCATCTTCATTTTTCTCCTCATACCATCATTCACCTCCTCACAACCTTCGAAAACCTCGACCAGGAGAAAAAATGCCAATTCAACAACAACTAAACAGCCTTCTACCACCACCACGACCACCGACACACCAACCCTCATCACGAAGCGCGTCTCCAAGCGGCCCTTCTACAACATCGCCCACATGGTCAACTCGCTGCACGAGATTGACACCTACCTGGGCAAGGGGGCGAACGGCCTGGAGGCGGACGTCTACTTTGCCCCCAATGCCACGCCCGTCTTCATGTTCCACGGCCACCCCTGTGACTGCTTTCGGCACTGCGCCGAACGGGAGCGCGTGGAGATCTATCTGGAACGGGTGCGAGAGCTCAGTACTCCCAGTTCAAAGGCCTACAATCCTCGTCTGGTGCTCCTCTTTCTCGACCTAAAGCTGCTTCGAATTGCGCACAGTGCCAAGGCGCTGGCCGGTGAGCAGCTGGCCACCATTCTGCTTCGGCACCTCTACAATGGCACCACTGAAGGAGCCAACAGCCCTGATGGCTCCACCATCCGCACCGTCATCAGCATCGGCCACGTCTTTGACTACGACTTTGTGCTCGGTTTTCAGAATGAGCTGGAGGGCAGTGGGCGGTCGTGGCTCTTTCGCCACTTCATCGGCTGGGACGTCGGCATGAACGACCCGCTCTTCGCCATCGAGTCGATGTGGAAGCGCTTCGAGACGGTGCACAACATCTGGCAGGGCGACGGCCGCTCCAACTGCCTCTCGCCCTTCTACAACCTCGGCCGCCTGAGTGCTATTGTGCGGAAGCGAGACTCGCCGGCCATAGGCTTTGGTGCGCGGAATCTAATTCGCAAGGCCTACCAGTGGACGGTCGACCTGACGGTGAACATTCGCACGGCGTTGCGGAGCAACCTAGACGCCGTCATCAGCAATCACCCGGAGCGGGTGGAGCATGTGCTGAGGGAGCGGGAATTTGCCGGCCGATATCGGATGGCCACCGAACGGGACTCTCCCTGGGACCGGGTTCTCCTCAAGGCGTCCTCTCTTAAGACTGCTGCTGCTGCTGCTGGAACTGGTGCTGGAACTTCTGGAACTTCTGGACCTTCCTCCTCAGCTCAGGCACTTCTTCAGAAGCCCAGTCTAGGGCTGAAGCTGGTGAATGGGGCCGGTGACATGTTGGACTCCTTGACCAAGTACGTCGGCGACCTTCTTCGGTACCGCACTCCAGTCCGCTACTACCTCCTCTCGTCGTACACCAATCGACGGAGGATGTACTATCACCACCAACATCAGAGGGACGATAAAGAAGAAGACGCGAAAATGCCTCCTCCTCTGAATATCACCTCTTCTTTCTCTCCTTCTTCAACGCTCTTCAGGTCAGTGCTCGGCCAGCTGATCACATCTCTCCTGCAAAGACTACTTCAGTAGAGAGAGCAAGAGAAAGATTGTTATTGCTTACATTATTTCCTCACCTCATTCCATTCTTGATCGCCTTATTTATTGCCATCGTCACCCTTTTTTCTTCCTTGTCTGTAAAGTAGTACTTTGTGTAAAATGAACTTTCTTTAATCTTCTGCCGTTCTTATAATATAAATACAATGAAATATGGGATTGAAAAAAACAAATGTGTGAGGTTAGGTCTTTACAGTCGACTGTGTCGCTGCACTTCAGGGGTGCTGATTCGAGAGCTCGCCTCTAGCAGCTCCTCTTCGCCGATCTCCGCCGCCGCTGCTGCTGCTTCAGCTGTTTCATCCTCAGGACTTCTCTGCTGGTGATCATCCTCCTCGATGCTGACCGGCTCGTACTCGACCACTCCTTCCGGCGTGGACAGTTTTCGGTTGGCCTTCAGCGAGGGCGACTGAGAGGGCGTCGAGGGAGGCGGTGTGGTGGGCAGTGGCGGAGGAGGAGGGGAAGTGGCAGTACTTCTCGGTCCACTGTCCACCTGGTCAACCTGGTCGGTGCCGCGGTCATCATTATCATCGTCATCGCTATTATCACCACCACCACCACCTCTGGGACCACTCCAGTAGCCCTCCGGTTTGGGCCTCTCTTCGTCGTCCTCTTCCACGGCTGAGCCAGAGTTTGCAGAAGCCTCAAATCGCCTCTTTGCGAGGAGGATCGTCCCCGTGAGGATGAAGATGACGAGGAGGAAGCCGACGATGATGCCGACCACGGCGACGGCAGTTCGGGTGGTCGAACCGGGGGTGGGCTGCTGAGCTGCACCTCCACCTGTTCTTGTAGCACCGCCGGCACCTGTCATCATCGCATCGTGATCTAAATTGGCGGGCGCCTTTGAGGAGATCAGGTGGTGACGCATGCCGCCGATGATCGATACCAAGCCCTAGAGGGGGAATAGAAGTAGAGAGAGAGATGGCTATTTATAAAATGGTAAAGAGAGTGCCGATTTTAAAGTCGCTCTAATGAGTGATCTGGAGCGCGTTATCACTGCTCACTCATCAGACAAACTGACATCAGGCAGTTGATGCTAACCTCGTAAAAGCGGCCACGCTCAAACTCGTTTCGGTGCGCACCGATCAGCGACTCAAAGAACTTGTCGTCGAAGACGGCATCGGCGATGGCCCCCACTGAGAGCGTAATCTGTCAGAGGAAGAGGAAGAAGAAGAAGAAGAAGAATGATAAGCCTTCGGGGCAATTGGAAAAAGGAAGAGGAGGAAAACAACAAAGAAAAGCAAAAGATGAAAGAAGCAGCGGCAGCGGACATATTAATTTCCAATAAAGAAGAAGAAGCAAATAAAGAAGAAGCGAGATGGAAATATTTGTCTTCATCATTGCAGAAAAGTAATATGAAGTAGGAAGCAAACATAGTTTGGCACAGAGAAGAAAAAGATGACAGGGACAAACTTTTCTACTGGCAACGGTCGTGGTCGGGGCTACTACTACTACCTCATCAGCATCGGCGACGAGCAGTATGAGGACGGTGTTGTCGCAGGCGCCGAACTTCCATTCAGTGCGCAGGTGGTTCGCGAATTCCTGTGAAGTCGACTGAGGAGAACTGGGGACAGGGAAAAGTAAAAAAAGTTAGAGCACTGGTAGTGAAAGCCTGGAGCAGAACTGTTCTGCTCTGCACCGAACAAATTGTCTCGTCTTATTAATCATCGCAATTTGAGTGGAGAAATAGACTGACTGGTAGACAATTAAGACAAATCATCGACTTTTTCTTCTTCATCCTCCATCAATAATTGAAAGTCAATGAAAAGTGAGAGACTGACACTGTTACACTGATTGCTGAATGCTGTACAAATTCTCAGCGGCCTCGGGCATCCTCTGTGTTCTCTCGCCAATTTGCATTTGCATGTAGGCAAATGAACAGAGGGAAAACCGGAGAACAGGGCATAATTAATGGCTACATGCGTGCATGCACAACGATAACAATGGCCGCGGCCGGATAGGATAGGAGAAGCACAAATTGTCACTCTCAATCTCTTTCCAGTTTGTTTCTCCAATCTGATGTGCAACTTGCAACATGCCCGGCGGAGATGCACACCAGTCCTTGCTTCTCTCCGGAATTGTCATCCCCATCATCATCACTGGCAAACACACAGGCAGTTAGTTTTAGTTTTCCAGCCCATTTGTCATCACTGAGCGGTGCGTTTTTTGTTTGCGCAAAGACAATCAATTACTATCACTACTGACACTGCTGTGTGGCACTGGTGGTCGCACTGGCAACGCCATATTGTGGACGTGCTGCACCACTTCTCAGCACTTCTCGTTGTCGTACACACATTGCCATTGCTGGTGATTGGTGAAATCAGCAGCAGCATCAACGCTGCCTAGGCGTGTGCCCTCTCTCTCCAACTCCAACTCAATCCTTACTTGTAAGGTCTGAAGATGTGGCGCACCAGGGCGATGGCCACCTGGATGCCGTGTGCCGAGGTGGGCCGTCCTCCCACAGTGGTTGTGGTGGGGCACTCCTTGCAGTAGCACCGACTGACATTGCCCGTCTGGCCCATCAGCTGCTCCAGCTTGTTCGCCTGCTCCACCGTCAGCAGGTGATCGACGTCGCAGAGCAGCGACGGCGAGGAGCGGTTGCAGAACTTGGGATTCGTCTGCGGGTTCGGGTACTCCTGCATGTTCCACGAGAAGTAGGTCGGCAGAGTGGTGGTGCTGGTGGGGGTGAGCAGAGGCAGCACCGGACGATTGGCCTCATCACTGGCGAGTGAACGGGTGACTGCTGAAGGCAATGAGGCTGCAGGAGATGCATCGATGCGGTTGAGGGTGAGGGTGAACAAGAGCAGAAAGACTGAATTGATGGTAAAGTAGTTCATGGTGGTCGATTCAGTTCAAAGAAATGGGGACTTTTTGGTAGATTGGAGGATGGCGATTGAGTCGTGCATCTGCTGCTGCCAACTCTCAAACAATCAGAAACGATGTGAGCTGATGCCGCTTTGTTTTCCTTCCTTGCAATCAGTCCTCTCTCTCTCTCTCTCTCTCTCTCTCTCTCTCTCTCTCTCTCTCTCTCT
>JAALOO010000284.1_pt1 | contig 47075 bp, 42 predicted proteins | sample 7257641 | NCBI WGS metagenome assembly JAALOO01 (sample SAMN14085613, study PRJNA598686) | mite metagenome | biome: ENVO:01001000; feature: ENVO:01001002; material: ENVO:01001226; isolation source: single female mite from University of Michigan culture on fish food culture... ...
TCCCCATCGTTTTTTTTGTTTACGCTATTTACACCCCTACGTATATCGTCAATGTTTTTATTCTTTCGTCAATTGACGTAATGTTTTTCAGTTCGCGCATTGCGCAAGTGATTGTTTCACGAAGTGACGAACGATTCTATCGATCATCTTCGAGCGATGAAATTCCGATTATTTTTCGGGAGATGTAACTTCGTGAATCTCTTTGAATAAAAATGGTGTTTTTCTATGGAGTTTTCCTCCAAAATGCTCCAAATGCCGGTTGATTAGCGGGCAAGTAATCAAAATCTCTGCAGACTCCACCTTCAAATGAGTTTGTATTGTTTAGGAGAGCAGCACTCATCCTCCGGAGAGTCGTCTGTACCCTGCAACACACAGCAAACGCTGACAACTGTCACACATGTTGACTGTTGCGAGTCCAACTGTGCTTTCAAAGCTTTGCCTTATCGTGTCAATTACTCTATTCCCATCGTCTTATTATTCCGTAATGTCGTCGAACCAACTGCTCAACTTTGCTGGGAAGGTAGCTGTGATAACGGGTGCTGCTAGAGGACTGGGTCGAGAGTATGCCTTGTTGCTTGCTTCACGAGGTGCATCAGTGGTCGGTGTGTATTTGCTTTTCTTCTTCTCCGAAAAAAGATGGTAATGCCTAACTAAGATACTGGTAATGTGTCCAATGTACAACAGTAAACGACCTCGGTGGCAACAGTGATGGAACTGGACAGAGCTCTTCAGAGGCAGACGTTCTGGTCAAGAAGATAGAGCAATCGGGTGGAAAAGCCGTCCCTGATTACAGTACGAAGTACAATGTGCGTTTGTGTGTTGATTCTAAAACACTTCTTTCTTTTTAGATTCAGTTGAGGAAGGCCACAAAATAGTGCAGACTGCCATCAATCAGTTTGGCCGGATCGGTAAGGCTATTGAGTATTCTACTTTCATGTCGACAAACATTTTAACATCCGATTTGCTGTTACCAAGACATTTTGATAAACAATGCCGGCATTCTGCGGGACAAATCAGTGCCGAAGATGACCGACGATGACTGGGACCTTGTACATCGCGTTCATCTGAGGGGCAGCTTTCTCACTACCCGAGCTGCCTGGGAGCACTTCAAGGAGCAGAACTACGGCAGAATCGTCATGACCTCATCTCCCTCAGGCATTTACGGAAACTTTGGCCAGGCCAACTACAGTTCAGGTATTTGTAGCACCACTAGTTGAATATGTCAGCACACAGAATTGATAACGTGCGATTTTGCAGCCAAACTGGGACTGCTTTCACTGGCAAAGACGATGGCAGTGGAGGGAGCCAAGTACAACATCAAGTGCAACACCATCGTCCCCGTGGCTGCATCAAGAATGACCGAGGAGCTTTTCCCCGAAGAGCTCAAGGAGAAGTTCAACCCGAAGTACGTCGCGCCGATGGTGGCCTTCCTCAGCCACGAGTCCTGCCCCGTCAGCGGTGAGGCCTTCGAGGCGGCAGCTGGCTTCTACGGACAGTATCGCTGGCAGCGATCTAAAGGCAAGGTCTTTGCCCAGCCTGATGCTGTCACGCCGGAGGACATCAGCAACTCGTGGGACGCCCTCACCGACATGAGCGAAGCTTCTAGTCCCTCTTCCATGCAAGGTGATCAGTGCCCTCTTATCAGTGGCCTACTTTTACCCTTACTCACTCTTACGATTACATCTACCCATTTCTACAGATCACATGATGACTCTACTTGGACAGCTGAACTCCGATGACAACAGCAGCAGCAGCTAATTGACCATTAGAAGTCGGCAAATGATGCACACGAACTGCTGAAAAAAGTGCAATAATTTTTTTCTGATCTAAAATAAAAAAAAAGTGTTCTGATAAACTTCGTTAGTCAGCTAACTGAAATTTCTCGAAGTGTCATGAGACGAGCAGAGCGCCAGCCGCAGCCAGAGAATTCATTGAGCCGAAACACACGTACGCCACTGCACCACCTGACTCAGGTGTGTGTCTGTCTCATCATCATCTGAGTCATTGGTGTGTGTTCGTTATCAGGCATCGTCGAATAATGGTGACAGTACAGCGGCAGCAGCACTTTCAGTGTCGCCAAGCCGACTGCTAGCGTCGCCTCGTTTGCCCAGTGTTGTGGGCAGCATAAATAGCCCGGCTCAGGTCCTCAGTTGGCCACCACCACTTTCAGCAATCGCTCTACTGCTCCACACAACTGGTCGAAGCTGCCACACTTGTTCTCTTCTTCTCGTCAGCAACTTTCTTCCCGTCTCCACTACCTCCAGTACCCGCTCAACAACACTCTCCACTCTCACTCTCCATCCATCTTCTCTTCCCAAATCCTCTTCAACTCCTTCCCATCATCATGTCCTCCACCAAGACAGGCAAGCACACCTCCGACTTCCTCGACTACTACACCTTCGGCGAGCACGACAAGCACATGTTCTCCGGACACAGCGGCAAGGGACGGTCAAAACGCGAGGCAGAGCTGCGCTCCAACCGCAACGACCCCAGTGGACACTCGCGGAAGATCAACACCAAGCTGCGCAACACCGAGCGCAACCACAATCACAACAACAGCCACAAGTCGATCCTCAAGACGATGCGCAGCAAGAAGCTGAACAGCCCCAAGAAGCAGCGAGTGGTGGCCGACCTGTGATGATGGCGAGAAAAGTTGAACAGCACGATCCTGGCCAACTTCTGCTTGAGCCAGCCAACTCTTCAGTTTTCTCTCCTGTATACTTTTCCCCTCCCCTCTGTATATCCTTTGCTTATCTTTCCTTTTGATTTTTTAGTTTTTATTTTTTTCTGAACTCCCTTTGCACCTTTCTTTTCTTTTCTATTCTCTCTTGCCCACTTCCTTTACTGTACTGTAGGGCGTTTTTATTTTTTTTCTGTACAGCACCGTCTCTATTCAATTATTATTGGCCCAGTCTCTTTCTCTCACTGGCTATCGGGCCGTTTGCAATATTATTATTTTCAGAGATAATAAAAAATGTTTTGTTTTACCCAATTTGGCTCTTTACTTTTGGTGCCTCTCTTTCATTGCAGCCTTTTGATGCTTGTTTTCAAACAAAATGGCCCAGTTTATGATTTCAATGCATCGGTACAAAGCATCGCAAAACAGCAACGGTGTGTGCATTCCTTGTTGCCAACGACATATTTAGTCATGGTCAATTAGACTTATTTTTATTATTAGCTGTATGTACAATTTACAAATCTTGAACACTGCTGAGTATATTACATTTACAACAATACAACTCTCATCTTGCCAGCTCCTGTCCCAGAAATGACTTTGGATACGTTCGTACGATGTACTTTCGTCCTTCTTCATACGCAAGGAGAAAGAGGAAGAATGGTACACCTGAAAAAGAAAAAAAAGAAAACATCGTCAAAACAAGAGCAAACTTTTTACAATTGAAGTTGAATCTTACCGGCTAGCCACGATTCAAATCCCACGGGAGTGAATGTCAACGTCGAATTCACTTTGGGCACGTATAGAAGAATGCAAGCTACAACGGTTTCAGCAAAGATGCTGAAGTTCAAAAACCAGTTTCTACAACAACAACAAATGATGATGTCGTTAGAAGTTGATGAAACTCACACTTGTAAAGCTTACCCAAAACCTTGAGAAAAAATCGACACTCGACGAGTCTTGTTGATGATGACGTCCATCCACTGGACGACGATAATGCAACAAAAATAGGCACTCTGAGCTTCAGCCAGCAAATTTTTTCTCATATTAAAATCCTGAAACAAAAGAAAATTTAAACTATTGCAAAAGCATAAAGTGCAGAAGCTTACATAAGGACAGCCGTGTCGGTTTTCTAAAACAACATTATTATCTAGCCACTTGTTGCGAACCATCATGTTCCACGGCATGAAGCCACTCTGAGAAAGTCTTAGGAAGAATCCCAAGTACCCCGAAGCGGTAACAATAATGCCAGCCTGAAGATAGCTCCAAAGCAGGAGATTTCGCGTCACCAGATGATCCTTCTGCGGATTTCGAGGCGACAACTTCATGATGTCCGATTCGGCCTTCTCATAAGCCAAAGAGATTGCGGGAACTGAAAATTGAAAGACGCGTTAGAGAAAAAGAAAAAAGGTTAATTGCAAAAACTGTGCCTTACTCAAGTCAGTGCCCAGGCAGATGCAGAGAATCATGATAGGCGTGACCGAAACTGGAATGCCCAGAATGAGGAACACTATAAACGGGTAGATGGTTGCGCTAAAAAGAAGATGATGATAAAATTACTACAAATTGTCTAGAAAATGGTAAGCAACTTTACCAGTTTCCTGCCAAAATGTAGCTAATGGTCTTCTTCATGTTGTCAAAGATCTTGCGACCTTCCTCGACGCCGACGACAATCGACGCAAAGTTGTCATCGAGAAGAATCATGTCCGCCGCCTGCTTCGACACGTCCGAGCCAGTGATGCCCATGGCAATGCCAATGTCTGCCTTCTTCAGCGCCGGTGAGTCGTTGACACCGTCGCCGGTGACAGCGACGATTCGCCCCAAGCTCTGGCAGTTGTCCACAATGCGCAGCTTCTGCTGCGGTGAGGTGCGCGCAAAGACGATCTCATTGAAGTCGCGCAGAATGTCCCTAAGTTCGTCGTCGTCAATGTTGGCCAGCTCATCGCCGGGCACTACAATGGAAGCGGCATTGCGTCGGCTAAACTTTCGATCAATTTTGGGCAGTGAAATTTGCGTCGACCGCCGATGGGACACCGAGATGATGCCCACCGACTTGGCGATGGCCTGCGCCGTGATCGGGTGGTCGCCGGTGACCATGATGACGCAAATGCCCGCGTCCTTGCACTTGGCAACGGCGCCGGGCACTGAACCGCGCGGCGGATCGATCATGGCAATGAGGCCTAAAAAGCGCATATTTTTCACCTCAAAATCATTTCCCTCATCAATGTTAAAGGTGTGGTCCGGGGCAAAGCCACTGAGGTCCATGTCGCAGAAGGCCAACACACGTTCTCCCATTGAGCCCAGTTCACGATAGGCAAACTCAAAGGCGTCAATGTCGTCATCAGACATGGGCACTGTTTCTCCTTGTTCTAAAGGACAATTGTTAACCAAACATTAGAAAAAGCTCATTCAGAAAATAGTGCCTGCACTCTTACCATTAAGTATTGTAGTGCACAGTTTAACCACTCGCTCAGGGGCACCTTTCATCACAACGAAAAACTCCGCATCCTTTTCGCTTGTCTTCTCCGTGTTCCGGTGCACCGAGTATTGGTACTTGTACACTGAACTGAACGGTTTTTCGGCGATCTTCGGAAATCGCTCTCGATACTGCAGCACCGTCTCCGGCAGCGAGACGCACTCCATAAAGCGTAGAATGGCGCTCTCCGAGGCATCGCCGCTGCACTCCCGCGACAGGATGTCCGCACCATCGCCAATGAAGTTGGCACGTGAGCACAGCTTGGCACATCTACAGGCACACAGGCAAATATACAGAGAGAAAAAGAAAGAAAGAAAAAATGAGAGAAGTGATTGAGACGGTGGTTATAAATAGGCTAACGTGTGGAGAAGCAAGTGGAGAAGTGGGGAGGCTATGCAAAGTCATCGCTCTCCAAATGCTAGAAGATACAGTACCCAGGTACAAGTGACACACAGAGCGGTGCTTCAAACAAAAAACGAACTCGATGTACCCGGGTTGAACTCGTCAAAAGAGACAGTGGTGTGTGTGTTTGAGTTTGAGAGATCTCATCGCCATCAGACGGAGAACTGCAGCTGCGCTTACCTTTGAAATGCCTGCCAGCAGACGGGCAACTGGGCCATATCTTCCCTCGTCTCGCCCTCCTCATGCGAAGCATGCACTATGCGATTGCCCAAGTAGCAGTGCTCCACGGTCATTCGATTCTCCGTCAGTGTGCCCGTCTTGTCGCTGCAGATCGTCGAAGTGGAGCCCAGCGTCTCCACCGCCTCCAGGTACTTGATCATGCAGTTCTTCTGCGCCAGTCGCTTGGCGGTCAGCGTCAGCGCAAGCGTCATCGCCGGAAGCAGGCCCTCGGGAATGTTGCCCACGATGATGGCGATGCCGTTGACGAAGGCCTCGAAGAAGGGCATCTTCAGGCCCATGCAGACGGCGCAGAAGATGACGCCCAGGCTGATGCCCAGACAGGCAATGAAACGGACAAAACGGCCTACTTCAATGGAAATGGGCGATTCCACTGCCTGGATATTTGTCACCTGCAAAAAGTCAAAGAGGGGGCGTTAAAGAATGTTCTCCCCAATCACTGGTAACACGCACCAGTTTGGCAATTTTGCCCATGACCGTATTGTCTCCTGTGGCAATGACCACGCCAACGCCGCTGCCATCGACGCATGACGTCGAGAAGAAGGCAATGTTCTTCGCCTCCAGTGGCATCTGATGACCTGCCTCCGGGGACCGAGACAGTGGCTCAGCCTCTCCGGTCAGCGATGAATTATCCACTTTCATTCCCTCACACTTGAGAATGCGAACATCGGCAGGAATCCGCTCGCCGCCTTTGCAGAGCACAACATCGCCCACCACTAAGCGATCAGCTGGAACCTTTTGTTGTTTACCTTCACGAATGACAAGTGTCTCCTGTTATTGTGAAGGTAGTGTGTTTGTGTTAGTGAAGCTGTCCTGGTGATCTTTTTCAGAAAATACCTGTGGAATCATGTTTTTGAACGTGTCGAAAAGCTTTCCACTGCTTCGCTGCTCTTTAAACGACCACAGACCAGTTATGAAAATTGTCGCCACCAGGACTATTGTCAATATGTACTGTCAACGAAACGAGCCTTTTAGACCCCTAAAAACAACATCTCTTTTGACAACTTACGTCTTCTGGTTTTTTCTCCAAAAAGTATGCCGCAAGACTGCCAGCCGCAGCAAGCCTAAAGTGAAATATCATATCCGAAATAAGCAAAAAGTTTGCAAAACGCTAAAGAAAATGAAACTTTGATACGCACCACATGATCCAGGCAAAGCCTCCGGTAAGTTCTGAGTTTTGGAATAATGAGTTATCTATTGGGTTCTTTTTGATGGGTTTACACACTTACCTTTTAAAAGAATAAGCCAGTTTGGTGTCTGTTTAGGCGGTGTAAATGCATTTGGTCCGTCTCGCTGAAAGCGAAAGTCGGCTTCCTTTGGAGAGAGTCCATTGTCTAGACTAGTCTGGAACTTCTCCTCCAGTTGCGCAAATGTCATTAGGTGTTCGGTAAAATTCACCTCCTTTGCGAGATCAATATCACCCTGCCCTGAGCTGCCATTTTTGCCCTTTGAGCCCAGTCGAAAGATTGAGCCCAAAGTGAACTTCTTTTTCTTTCCGCCTGCTGTTTTCCTATTGGCTTGTTCACTGTGGCCGTTCATTTTGACGGCCACATGGTCGCCTCTTTGCGGCCCATTTTCGCTCATTTCCAGCTTATGTACTTTGTGACTATAAAACAGATATAATAAAACCATTATTATTTTTAGTAAGCCGCGCAAAAATTAGACATCATTTTGTCTTTGTCGCAATCCGAGCAATAGATAAAGCGAGAGTAAGCTTTGAGTTAAGTAGGCATAAAGGCAATCTCAGTTCAACTTTTACGACTGTAATCACCTTCGGAGTTGGTTAAAGGACCGCCACTTACACTTTTGTAAACGAAACTGCCACTTTTACCATGAAAAAAACATTAAAAACTATACATTTTTGAAAATTCACAAATAAATTATTTTTAAGTAGTTACTTACAATTTAAAAAATCTTGCTTAAAGTTACTTTTAATTTGGTAGTTGAGTCTAAAAGTGAAGGGTGATGGGTCTAGATAATGTTATGTTGATGAAAACGATATTTGCTGTAATTTAAAAAAGATGATTTGATTTACTAAAATCCTAGGTCTACAGGTGTTAAGAACAACAGGAGATCAACGAGCTCATATTTTGGCGAAGCAGTGCCCGTTGCATGTTTGTGGCAGTTTGAAAGTTGCAAGCGGGCACTGAGAGTTGGTGGTCGTCTTTATATTGGGTTGGGATGAGCCAGTTAGTCGTACTTTTGAGCGCCAGTTTGTGACCAGATAGACTCGATTATTGATGGCAGTCAGGATGAGGATGATGATGATGACGATGATGATGAGCCATGCAATGCACTTTGATTTGTTCTTTGCCCACCAACTACACCTGCACACCGCACACACATCCATCCTCACTTTACGATGTTGCGGAATTTATCTGCCCGGACAGACTGCTGCGTTGGCCGTACCGTATAGCAGCTCAGTGAACCGTAGTCTAGACTGACTTGCTCATCCTCACCACCACCACCTCCTCCTCCCCTTCAAGGTCCAAGTTCCAGCGGCACATCCAAGTCCAACCGGCCCATTCACTACTCATAACGGCTAATTAGCTGGCGACCGACTGATGGTGGTGGTGGCTGTTTGTTTGTTGTATCAGTGCGCACCTGCCGCACCTGGCAATTGTACAGTTGAAGGCAGTAGTTGCCGCTTTGTAGTTGCAGTGATAGCACCGGTTTTTTATGGTTCCCCAGTCACCCACCTTGAACAGGCAGATTGTCCTCATGTCGCGACTAGGGCAAAGGGATGCGCATGTTCAGGCTGATGCTTTATTGGGTGTCACTTTCTTGGACTTCGTGGACTTTTCTGTGGGGAAAGGGGAGGGGGAAGGATTGCTGCCTGGTGTCTGGTGAATGATGACGTTGGACTCAATCGTGTGGCCCTTGAATTACTAATTATAAACAGGAGCCCCATCACAAAGTACTCAACCGATTAGTTATTTACATTAAAAATAGTCACAAACAGTTTAGCATTTGTGTAAATAATAACAACTGCAAAAAGAAAGAAAACATTAAAAGATTGCCTGCAATAAAAAGCAGCTAGTATTGCTTCATCACCTGCAAGTACGGGACCTGTACCGGTAGAGAAAAAATGATGGTAGTGGTGGTGTACACTGTGAATTGGTGAGCTCTGGAAATTGTCTCCTCTGGAGACCGGTACAGTGCAGATTAGTAACAGAATGACGTAGTGATGATAATGATTGCTAGTGCTGGGCAAGTTCGTAACCAGAGCAATAGGAGTGGCGCCAGGCATTGCTGTCGGTGTCATTTTTAAAAATCTTCTCCCTTTCTAAAGTATTTAATTTGTAAGCGAGTAATGGTACTTCACTTGAAAATGATTGATGGTACAGGTATGATGCTTTGTCTGTGCTTCTTCTACTGTACTGGACACATTTGTTACTCAATTGTTGAGAAACACCACCTGAGAAATATTTAAACAATTTATACAGTAGCACTCAACTGAACAATGTTTTATTGACATGTGGGTTTTTAGTTTATTTTATTTGGTTGTTACGTATTTACACAATCGCTTTCCATCCTCAACCATCTCAATTGCTTTTCCTAATGCTTAAAAAGACGGTGATGTATGACCGGGAAAATCATTTACAAAGCTCCTGACCAATGAATGAATTCGGCCACCAACGAACAAATAGTTTGCGCACCTCTTCAAAGATGAACAAGTACACGGCCATGGGAATGCCTATCAGCCAGGCCTTGTAGGGAACAGGGCCAAAGGACAGCGCAGTGCTGATGACGGGCGTGTAGATAAGGAAGCAGGCTAGGGCTAACTCAAGAAAGATGCTAAAGTTGAGGAAAAAGTTTCCGAATCCCTGCTTGATCAGCGACACTCGTCTGGTCTTGTGCACAATGACGTCAGCCACCTGGACCACTACCACTCCGGCAAAGTATGAACTCTGTGCTGATGGCATTATTTCCATTCGTTCTTCATATGTCTGCAAAAAAACAAAAAAAACGTTAATTGAAATTTTGATGAGACGTGTCACTTGTGTTTACATTACCCAAGTGTGATTGTAGAAGTCAGTCAAGTTCATGTTAACATCCTCCCAATGCTCACGCATGTCAAACAAGTTCCAGGGCATCCAACCTTCGTCCATCAGCGTGCTGAAATACCCCAAAAATCCTCCTGCTGTCACGATCAGTCCACCTGTGAAGTGTTAAACATTTTTGTTAAACATAATGAACATTTGTGAAACCTTTAAAAACTATTTTACAAACCTTGGAAAAAGGCCCAAAGAAGCAGACTTCGAGTCACAAGACGATCTTTCTTTGGGTTTCGGGGCGATAGCTTCATTATGTCCGACTCGGCCTTTTCATATGCCAGCGATATAGCGGGAACTTAAATGTAAGTGAACAAAAGAATTATTACAACACAAAGTCATTAACGCTTGAACGTACCCAAATCAGTGCCCAATGTAACGACTGAAAATGCAAGAAAAAAATGTTTCATTATAATAACAAGAGTGTCTCTGTAAATCGATTTGCACTAACCCAACATCATTATTGGACTGATTGCCACTGGAATGCCAAATGCAATGAAAAAAACAAACGGCCACAAAGTTGAACTGTAAAGAGAGAGCGATCCATTAGCAAGCAAGCCATTGACCTTATCCGCTTGCTGAAGTCACTTACATGTTGCCTGTGAGGATGTACGAGATAATCTTTTTTAGATTATCGAAAATCTTGCGACCTTCCTCGACGCCGACGACGATGGACGCAAAGTTGTCATCCATGAGGATCATATCGGCGGCTTGCTTCGACACATCCGACCCGGTGATGCCCATGGCCACGCCAATATCTGCCTTCTTCAGTGCTGGCGAGTCGTTGACGCCATCTCCGGTGACGGCGACAATTCGATCCAACTTCTGGCAGTTTTCCACAATTCGGAGCTTCTGCTGTGGCGAGGTGCGCGCAAAGACAATCTCATTAAAGTCGCGCAGAATGGTGCGAAGCTCCTCATCGCTGAGCGTAGACAGCTCATCTCCCGGCACGACGATGGAGGCAAAGTTTTTCCGAACTGGATTGTACTTCTTATCAATACGCGGCAAGCTGATTTGCGTCGAGCGACGATGCGACACTGAGATGATGCCCACCGACTTGGCAATTGCCTGCAATTTAGTAGGTAAAATCTTTATATTTTGCTACAACAAGTACGGGTACGAGTTTTCCCAGCCCAAAATGACTCCCTACCTGAGCAGTGATCGGATGATCACCAGTGACCATGATGACGGTGATGCCTGCCTCCTTGCACTTGGCCACCGCATCAGGGACTGACGCCCGCGGCGGGTCGATCAGCGCCACCAGGCCCAGGAAGCGAAAGTGGTTCACCTCAAAGTCTTTGCCCTCTTCGTCGAGGTTGAACTGGTGATCGGGTGCAAAGCCCTGCAGGTCCATGTCACAGAAAGCGAGCACACGTTCGCCCATTGAGCCCAGCTCGCGGTAGGCCGTCTCAAAGGCTTCAATGTCAGCGTCGCTCATTGGAACTGTTTTTCCGTTGACTAAAGAGGGGGCAAAAGATGAAACATGAGTAAACGATGATGAACTGAAGCATTTACTAAATCTTACCATTGAGAATAGACGAGCAGAGGGCAATGATCCGCTCAGGGGCGCCCTTGAGAACGACGAAAAAGTTTGGATCGCCCGACCCCTTCTCCTTCCCCTCCTCCCTGTTGTAGCGATGCACCGAGAACTGATACTTGTACACTGAACTGAAGGGCTTCTCGGCCACTTTGGGAAAGCGATCTCGGTACTCCTCCACCACCGGCGTCACCGACTCCATGAAGCGAAGTATGGCGCTCTCCGAGGCATCACCGCTGCACTCTCGCTTCAAAACGTCATCATCAAAACTGGCAAAAGTGGCTCGTGAGCACAGTTTGGCGCACCTAAGTTTAGAACATCAAGTAGTAAAGCATTTAACTGAAAACCTCGATTCCTACCTCTCATAGGCATCCCAACAGGCTTCCAGTCCCTCAATGTCCTCCTTGAACTCGTCCTTATCATGTGAGACGTGCACTATGCGGTTGCCCAGGTAGCAGTGCTCAACGGTCATTCGGTTCTCTGTCAGTGTGCCCGTCTTGTCGCTGCAAATCGTCGAGGTAGAGCCAAGAGTTTCCACCGCCTCCAGGTACTTGATGAGGCACTTCTTTTTCGCCAGTCGTTTGGCGGTCAACGTTAGGCCCAGTGTCATTGCAGGCAGTAGGCCTTCGGGAATGTTGCCCACGATGATACTGATCATGAAGATGAACGACTCGAAAATGTCAATTTTGAGAGCCATGCAGATGGCAAAGTAGACGATTCCCTCGGCTATGCTGAGTATTCCTATGATATTGACAAATCGGCTGATTTCAATGGTAATCGGAGAGTCGTTTGTCTTTAAAAGAATTGAAATTTTGTTAATTAATTTGACTACAAATGATTAATAAAACAGTTATACCCGAATATTTGTGACTAGCTTGGCAATTTTGCCCATGACAGTGTTGTCACCAGTAGCAATGACCATGCCAACGCCACTGCCATCAATGCAGGAGGTTGAGAAGAAGGCAATGTTCTTTGCCTCCAGTGGCATCTGATGACCTGCCTCAGGTGATCGAGACAGTGGCTCAGCCTCTCCGGTCAGTGATGAATTGTCTACCTTCATTCCTTCACACTTGAGAATGCGAACATCGGCGGGAATCCGCTCGCCGCCCTTGCAGAGCACAATGTCACCAACTACCAACTGGTCTGCGGGCACTTTTTTCTGTTTTCCATCACGAATTACTAGAGTTTGCTGTGGGATCATGTTCTAAAGAAAAAAAGAATTAGATTTTAGATAATCGACTCAAAGTTCAAAGACAAACCTTAAAAGACTCAAAAATCTTTCCACTGCTTCGTTGCTGTTTAAAACTGCAAAAAAGATTAAATTATAAAATGTACAAAACTAAACAGCACTTTTACCTGTATAAAGCCGTAGCAACGAGAACCACAGAAATGAAGATGGCCAAGTAAATGTCAGTCATTTTCTTCTCGATAGCAAAGACGACACACGAGGCAATTGCTAGAAGTAGGAGAACGAAAAGGATTAACCATGAAAACTAAATCTAACTTTAGTGCTTACCAGTCAGCCACATAATGCCGGCAAAACCTGCCGTGAGCTCTTTCAGCAAAATCATCCAGTTTGACTTCTGTTTAGGTGGAGTGAACGCATTCGGGCCATCTTTTTTTAGTCGAATTCCAGCTTCTTCTTGTGTTAGGCCTTCATCAGCATTGGTTCTGAACTTGAACTCAAGTTCGGTTACGCTCATCAAATGTTCAGTAATGTTTACTTCTTTGGCGACGTCTATATCAGACTAGAAAAATCTATGAATTTGATGCCATGCTAATTTACTAAAACTAGTTTACCTGTTCGGTACCTGCGTTCTTTTTGGAACAGCAACATAGTGATCTTACTGAAAACTTCTTGTCATCGTCACTTATATTGATTTCCACTTGTTGCCCTTTATAAATATCAGCATTGGGATGTGAAGATAACCTTCTGATGTACCTATCCAAAGCTTCCACCCCCTTTTCTTTTGACATTTTGAGCTAATGCCTGTGAAAAAGATTAAAAATAAGTAAACAATTCACATATCACTTTTAAAACATTTTTAATTTTGCCAAAAAATAACCTCTAAAAATGCCAAAAATTGGCCACCAGTTAATGAGCTCACTAATAAGCACATTTTTACAAATAAATTTTAAGTTGTCCATTTGGGAAAAAGTATCTGAATACCGATCCGAATAACACAAAATGAAAATGATCTGTTTGTATTTGTTTTGCTCAATTTTTGCGCCAGTTCTCAAAAAAGTGCCATTCGTAGATGCTGTGCTCTTGGCAACAACAACAGTAGCCGGCGGCCGCCGTCGTTGCGAGCACGTTTGTTTTTCTTTCCAAGTGAAAGCGCGCCTTTGTTCTCCCTCTCGTTTACCAACTGTCAACCTTTTTATTTCCTGAAGCCAAACCAGAATTTGTCAACTCTATTGCCAAAATGGAGGATGAAGACCAAATGGATGCATCATTCGACGACTTCGACGATGGCTCTGATGACGACAGTTTCGGTGGCAACTTCAGAGTGCTGTCCTTGGAGGAGAAGAAAGCATGCATCAAAAAGTTCCGCCAAAACCGAGACAAGGTGCGAGAGGTCGACCTGGATGGAAACCCTATACCGGTGGTGGTCGATAAGATGCGAGCCAATGTGGTGGGCCAGAATGAAACACTGGAAGAAGTTGGAGTGAACGAACTGCTGACGCATGATGCCAAGGTCCTCAGCCTGACGTTCCACAAGTCATATGACATGGTCAAAAAGTTCAACACTGAATTCAAATTCGATAAACGCGACTTCAACAAACTACTTGGGCAAATGGTGTCTGGCGCAGGGAGAATTGATAATGCCGAATCGGCGAGCCCCTTCCGTCCCAAACATCTGGTTAAGATCAGCAAAATGTGTCAACACATAATGCACGCTGTCCCTACTGTGATTCCGTCCTTTTTAACGCCTGAAAATCACATCAGGAAGACGATTGTTCGCCGTCCACGACAAACTCAATCGTCAGTTGCCACACAGCCAAAGAGAGTTGACTCGACTAATATGAAAAATGTGGAGGACGAGTCTGAAAAGCGCATGCGAAAGATTCATGAAAAATTGGAAAAGTTGCAGCGCCGAAACAAATCTGGCACACCGCTACTTCAGAGCATCATCGACCCTACCTCGTTCGGCAAAACGGTGGAAAACTTTTTCAACATTGCCTTTTTAGCGCGTCAAAAGCGGATCAAAATTGAGCCTGACCTCAACCTTCCAGATGATGAGCCTATTGTGACGGCATTAGGCGCTCAAAATGTCGATGATGACGAAGAAGAGGGAGAGGCAGCAGTGGATACTTCTCACAAGGCCATTCAATCGGTTTTGACGCTCGACCATGAAACATTCCAACTGCTGGTAAAGAATCTGGGAATCACCCAACCAGCTGTCTAGCGTGAACATTTTTACAGTCATTTTGTATTTAAGACAATAGAATTAGTTTAGTTTTTCTTGCTTTGCACATCGACACTGTTGCTCACACATTTGTTTTACTTTTGGAAAGTGCCTAAAAAGAACATTCATTTGATTCATTGCATTTGATCTTCACAACTACTCAATAAACCACATCCAGTCAACTATTCAAGGGTAAAGCTTTTGTGTACCCCCTTACCTTGAGATGAGATGTTGATGCTGGCGGCACAGATGATGATTATGATGACGATGATGATGATGGTTAGTGTACAGTTGACTCGGTACTTCTCACAAAACAGCGGTAATGATCAGTGAACCTCTTTCTCTCTGGTTTGAAGCATCGCTAAAGGCAATAGAGCGCCGGCAGGCGATGCACTGACATGTATTTATAGGCAAGGTCCGTCTATGTCTTTGCACACATTCTTGGACTTTACAATGCCACGTTGATGCTTTCGAAATGACTGACTGGTACTCCATCCTCTGCAATTTCATTGTCACCTTTGCCTGCACCTTTCGGTGCCACCTTCCTTGACAACACTCACTGATGCGCTCCCACTCCTGTTCACAGTTCAGCACTGCCGGACCACTGATTTGGGCAATAAACCGACTGCAGAGTCGGAGACCGCGCACTCTTTTTGATTGTACGGCACTGTTTGTTTGCATATAATAAATACGCCCCCAGTGAGATCGAGAGAGGGCAGTTGGCCAGTCGGACACCGGCTGGTTTCCATTCAAAGTTGGGTGACAATTTTTTAAAGCGAGAAATGGTGTTTTTATCAATGGAGTAGTTGGCGTTGTCATAAAATTTGCCGCACTTTCTCATTTGTAGTGCTCACCTTGCACTGTCAGATAAGTAATAAGAATGCTGCTGACTACTACAGCGATGCGCCACTTTTATTATTTTATATTTTTGTCACTCTGCTCAAGTCTGCAGTTTGTAGTTGAGTGAATTGAAGGGCCTCATTTAAGAACAAACTAAGATCTGGGCGCAGAAAAGGAGTTCAACACACGCTAGGCAACCCATACATTGTCCTCTGAATGCCTTTCTGCAGAGGAAGTTGATCGATTATGCTGTAGATTGCTGGAACTGTAGAAAGCATCTGTCATCTTGAGTGAATGTGGTCGGCCATCTGCAGTCAGTTTCCGTTAGCACTGCCGTTTACGACCCGCACTACAAATGTATTACAAAATATACATTTTGTCACACACCGACTGTACAACACACCGGCGCCAACTGGCCAACTCAATTCAGTGTGCTTTACTTTGGTGCAAAGTACTTCTTCTCCTTCTCTTTCTCCCTCCCCTCCTTGTGCCGAGTTACCTTCTACCATTGCACCACAAACACCTAATAATGCACTGTGCACGCGCCGTTATGGACAGTGGACGATGATGATGAAAAGTTGATAAATGGAGGAAAAGGCTGCCATGCCTAAAGTACTTTGGCCAGTGGAACCTTGAATCGTGTGCTTTTTGTCGTCGGATTGTTGGATTGTTTTGCTTACATTGTATATTGGGAACACTCCTTGACAAAAATTTGAACTAGAACTTAAAGTAAATTTTAGCAATAAACTGACTGGATATTTTGTATGAGTTTTAAATGGTTTAATTTCTCCTGTATGCATAGTTGGCACCTGGCAACACCAAACACTACATTGCTGCCAGCACCTCACGCCACCGTCGTTTAATTATTGCAGTTTGGCAGGCACCAAACGCATTTAAGAATTCATTTATCATGTATATTCTTTGGTGATAGATCGAGCGCAGTGATTAACAGTGCTGAGCTGGCTTGATATGATCTAGAGATAGAAAGAGAAATGAATCTTTGCGCTGGCAAGGCACATCAGACAGTTCTATTACTGCTGATGGTGGTGTTTGTAGCTCCATTTTTCTTTTTCAAAATTGGTGATACTAAAATAAACACTCGTACTTGTACGGTCGACGTCAACGACGGCAACTGCCTGCTGCGAACTATCGACTTGACTGTTTCCCGGTAATTGGAAAACATGTGCTACTGATGCTACTGCACTGATTATTATTCTGCACCGACAGCAGCTTTACCGAAGCCGAATTCTGCTGCTGCTGCTTTAACAGTGACCGCCGAATATGCTTTATTTATAGTCACGTGACGCAGAAAAAAAGTACATCTACTGTCATCTTTCACTCTCTTTCCCTCTTTCTTTTTAGTCTCACATCGCTGCGGTGCACTAAAATAGTCCTTTGTCTGTGTGTGTGCTTAATTTGCTCCTAACATCTTTGCACTTCAGCGATGAAGGAGGATGGGAGGCCTTGATCTGCTGCTGTACACTGCACACATCCACACGGCAACTGTACATTGCTGCCGCACATCTCCTTGCTTTGCCCTCTTCTCCTTTCCTGCCCCCTCTTTTCCCCATCAGTAACTTGCACTGATCGTACATTTTTAACACTCCAGCTGCTCGTGCGGATTCAACTTTGTTTCTTCTTCATCTTTTTCTTTTTTCCTTTTTACTTACCAGGCACTTTTTGGGTGAAATTTTTGTTTTTCCGCTCATTGCACAAAGTTGAATCTAACACAGTTTTTTAGCGTAAACCAACCGCCAAGATTGTACATTTTTTTCCTGCCTCATACTTTTCCTTTTGATCACTGGTGTTTGATCACTATTATCATCGTTTAGGAATTGCATTCCTAAACAGTTGATTAGTGAAAGAGAGAGAGAGAGAAAAGAACTTTTGTCTTTGAATTTGGTACATTGAGTGACATTACCATTTCCAGACGAGTGTTCACCGGTGTCTGCCGCAGTCTTGCTGCAAATTTCTGCAATCGGTCAGACCATTGCTGTTGGCAAATGCTCATTATCGGATGGCAATATTTGCATTCATTCCACCAGTCTGTGTGTGTGCTATCACTACTTTAGTGAAGCTGCCGTTCCAATCGCTTGGTTGCTCCTTCTTCTTCTTCGTCTTTGATTGCTTCTCGTCTCCTTCACTCACTTACTTACACTCTCACATTTCTCACCCCCTTTCGCCGCTCATCACTTGGCCACCACCAGCAGTATATTCAACAAGTGCAATTCCTGCCCCTTTTTTACTGATGCACCACCACGATGATGATCAAGGTAAGCACATCTAGTCAATAGATGTTATTCTATTCAGTGTACTAGTAGTGAAAATGATGAAGATGAAGAAGGGGACACACACAGTGATAACACCTTGCTGGCAGGCAAACACTGACACTGCCGCTAGGCAGACTGATGCTAGCACAGTAATCTGCCAATCTACCAGCCGCTAAACTGGTCGGCCATTTCGCAAGGCTTTCTTTCATTGACACTGTTACTTGATACTATGCCCCTCTTTACGTCATGCTCTCTTGCTCGGCTGCTAATAAACAAATTCTTCACTTTTGCCTAGCTTTGTGTCAGTCCTGAAAAACTGAAAGACTAGTTATTCGCTATCACGAGCTGCTGCTCAGAAAAAGGTGGAAATTTCCACCACTACCGAAATGTACTTCAAATGTACTGGGAACGATACTTTTTTTTTATTTTTTTACCGACTGGTTTGTCTATTTTTGCGGTTGCTGTAAACAAGTTTTATCAGTGTTTTGTTGTCAGCATCAATAAATAAATTAACACATCATGTCAGAATTTACTGCTAGTGCGGCTGCCATTTGCTTGAAAAGTCGGGTAAAACCGAATGACTGTGCATTTTCAAGTCTAGTTTAATTTACAATCAATTCCAGATGTCCAGTTTACGGAAATTTACTCGCATTTTCAAACAAATTAATTTTATCATTGAACATTGATTTCTCTTTTTACACAAGAGCTGCTGATACTCGATCACTAGAAGGAAATAAAGATGATGACGATGATGATTTATGAGTTTGCTGGAAAGTGAAAACGAAAGACAATGTTAAACGCAAGTTAGTGGAAACAAAACAAAACAAAGATAAAGGGAATGATTTAGTGTGTGAGCGAGTGTGTGTGCTTCACTTGAAGTGATTGGAGGCCACAGTGATCGAACACTGTGTTTCACTTTATCAAGTGGGTCTACTCTGTTCTGCGGACAAATCCACTCTTGAACACAGTGGAACACTGCTTGCGGCAGATTAGATTTCGAAGGAGAGTGCGAGTGTGTGTCTGTGATGCTGTTGCATCCTTCTTCTTCTTCTTCGAAAAAAGAGATTGTCCATTTCATCTGGCCATTTCATAGCTGAGCAATGGCACTTAATGATGGTTTCGGTTGATGTTGTTTCAATCAAATGAAAAAGTGCATTCTCTCTTGATTTTTGATCGTCAACACGCTTGAGATGTGTCTGTGTGTGTGGATGTGAGTGAGTGTGTGCTCAAAAATGATTCATAGCCATCCGTCAAACTGTACACACTTGCAAATTAAGAGCTCAGCAGTTTGGTAATTTGCATTTGCACTGGTAGTGCCTTGAACATGACCTTGTGTCGATTGGTGCTTGGTGCAATGCGTGCTGATTGATTCCAGAGATGAGCGAGGCAGCCAAGAAGACAAAGGCACTACCGAAATTGTAATTAATGTGTCATTGCAAAAAAGTTACTTTCTAACGTTGTTGCTACTGGCTAGGACTGATCTGTCTGACTACAGTGGGTCAAGCTCAGTTTTTTGCCGTCTGATGTTTTCAATATAAAACAGTCCACATATTTTTGCACGTCAATTACTGCTGAGCATTAATTAGCGGCCAGTTTTGAGCAATTAGCGCGCACGTCAAAAGTGAGCACAACAGATAACCTGTTTTGTTCAATCGATGTTTAGATTTCAGTTCTACATTTTCAAATTTCCCAATCGTTAATGATGCGGCTTGGTAAGTGCTCATGATGCCTAATGGTTAAAGCTCCTTTTTTCAGTAGAAGTCTGGGCAATTACAACTGCCTGTGGCTGGAAAGGAAAAAAGAAAGGAAAAAGGAAAGCCATCGTCAGGAGTCCAATGGTCATTCGTTGCCATATGTCATTGAAATAGACTGTTGATTAAATACGGATGGGAGAACATGACTATGACAATAGTGGTAATCGAGGAATCGTTCGGTGCATCGCCCAAATGACAGTTGCTGATCGTCGATCAGTTCACGTTTGATTTGTGAATATCTCATCTAAATTTATTACTACGCCTGCTGACTAGTCGAAACACTGCTGCTGCTCTACCTTCTGACTGATTAACCCTCAAACTTGTGTGTTCACAGTAGGATCAGTTTTCAATGTCATTTCAGTCTGTGTGTGTGTGTTTGTGGCTTTGTTTGATCATTAGGCAGCATTTTTATTTCCATTTCATGCCTTCAAACTCCCATTTTGTTAGCACAAACAAAACGCCAGGCGCTAGCGTGTGCGTGTGTGAAGCATCAATTGGCTCGATTTGACCAGGCAATGCGCTCATTAGTGAGAGAAAGAGAGAGAGAAAAAGAGAAAAGTCACATTGACTGGGGTTGTTTTAGCATTTGAAGAAGAGAAAGAGAGAGAGAGAGAGAGTGCTGTCCCCTGTCTCCAGTACAACCGGTTTATTTCGGTTATCTTGGGGTCGTGCAAACTGAAATTATTTTACTACAAATCTATTATGAATGCACAATTTTCTTCCAGCAGTGACAGTGCAGTGGAGCGCGTGCCAGGCTTACTTCAAATCAGCCAGCTAGACGAACAGTCAGACAGAAAAAGAGAAAGACCACAGGAGAAAACTTGACAGTGTGGAGGAAAGTGGTGAACAGGCCCTCTCACACACACATTATCGTCCATTGAATCAAATCAAACAAGTCGCCTTTCACTGGCCTATGCAGACGACTAGGTAGTAGTCCTGCTGTTGCGTGTGGCGCCTAGGTTGTCCAGTAAATTCCCTTCTTGAGACCAGCCTTTTTCCAGCAGCAGTTCTTCAGTTTCAGCTTCAGCTTCATCATCAAAAACTTTTTTCAGCACACATTGCAGCCACACCACCATCAGCACAACTGTACAACTGTGCAACATTTCTACTGCCACTGAACAGGCTGAACATTGCTTGAGGCAGCATCAGCAGCAGCACTTGCAACCAACCAGCAACTAGTGTTGAACAGGAGCTGAACAGACAACAGTGTGGCTTTTAATTAGAAGCAAGCAAAACAGGTAAGCTTTAGCTGACATCTCGGAGATGGCAGCAAGGCAACTGTTCTGGGCAGGTGTGAAGGCTACTTTTGCCGTTTCTGCTGCTTTTGCATTTAGTCAGTCAGCCAGACAGTGAGGCACACATTTCAAATTGCACAGACGAACTACTGCTATCATGTCCCAGAAAACGTCTCAGCAAGAGCCACTGAACTTTGACTTTGCTATTTGTAAATGTGAGTCTAATCGATGCGTTCACACTTTGCAATAACCCAAAAGATTTGGGTCATCACTGGTCCCCGGTGCTGCTGCCAGTCCTCAACCACTTTCCTTCCTCCTCCTCTTACTCTTCAGTGTTGCTTGCACAGCACTGTCGCAAGAAGAGAGATAGAAAGACGAGCTTAAGCTAGCTGATACATCTACAGAGACACCACCAGAGACACACTCACTCGCATCTCCCGGCGGCTGTCAGTCTGATAATATTCACACGAATCACTCACTCACTCTCTCCCTTCCTCTCCTGACGTTCTCTCCTTAATTAGTGACACCGCACGGCCTGTACATCTTTTTCTCCTGTATTTTCCTGCTGGTTCTTCTTCTTTTTCTTCTTCGTTTCCTTCATTCATTGAATTTTTGCCAACAAAAGTGTTTGTGTGTGTGTTTGTGGTTGTCATTTTGCCCGCCATTGCCGCCTTACCACCTCCTCTTCTTCACCCATTTTTGCACTCTTCATTCCAATTTGTCCTACTATTATTTTGGCAAATTTCGCTTTTTTCACACATATAAAATTTCTGCATTTAGTAGATTCATTTGCCATTTGCCGGTGTATAAGAAACAATGTCTGATGTAAAATGACCGACTGAGCAACTATTACCATATTTTTTTAGCCGCAACTGACAGTACGCATCTTCCACCTGTGTTTCTAGCTGCAGTACATAAACAATCAGAACTACCCAAAAGACCGGTGACAGCAACAACAATACTGAATGTACCAGTAACCTGGGAGTGTGCATTGCATTGCATCATCAACAGTAATGTGCCCAAGAGAGCACACTTCCACTACTCATCCGGGTAAGATATCGCCTTCAGACGAGTGTCACACGATTATTTATTTATAACTCTCAGTGCCTCTGCTGACGCTCATTTCACTGTCGTTCACAATTTGAACTTTTTCCCATGCATAGCACACCAACTGTATTGACTCATTTTGCAAAATGTACATTTGCATTTTTTGTTGCTTTACGATAAAAACAATACAAGCACCAGCACTTCCCTCGTGCCAAGTGCATGTGTCCTTCACATGGCCCCCCACTGGAGCACTGTCCACAAAAGCAGAGCTGAAACGTGGGCAGTGTGCCCTGAGGGCCCTAGGCACAAGCACATAGCATTTTCACAGGCATTACATCAGTGAGCACACCAATTGACAGGGACAACATTTTGTTTGTCTCTGTACCAAGTTTGACAGAACGTCCGAGACAAGTCCAAATTCCAAAGGCTGTCTGTTCAACTAAAAATAGTCAGCCACTGGCGGTGATTTATTTTCTAGCAGCGTCTACCACTATCTGCTGATAGATAACCGATGATGATAGACACACGTTAGCTTAAACTCTAGTGATGATGAGGCGCAAGTGTGCGCAAGAGCCAGCAGCAGCAGTGTCAATTGAAATCAATCAATTGACATCAGATGATTGCATCAATGTACTTGGCTGTAATTGCTTTCACTTTTTCATCAAATTTATCTAACATGTCCCTCACCCCACTTTCTTATGTTGGTCAGTTCCTCTTGTGACATTCAAAACTCATCTCTCTTTTTCCTCTTTTTCTTCCGGAATGAATCACGCTGATTTAGGCTGCTGTTTGTTTGCACTCACTGTTCTGTTCTGTTCTCCTCTGTTGCACGCTCATTCTTGAACTAAAAATGCACTCGCCAGCAGTTGCACTTTGTGGCTAGCACTCGATTATTTATCGCCCCATGGCATTGACACGATTACAGTGTGGTCATTAAGTGGTACACACTGCAGTCAGTCAGTGGCTGACCACTGCTCCCTCTCCCTCTCTTCATTAGTGATCTCGTGTAATAGCCTGTCATCATCGTTTTGACTGTTATTTCTGCCCCTCTGAGTTTGTTGCTCTGCGCTGAACAGACCCCACTTTTATCCACTTCCCCCCATACGTACAAACTCCTTTCATCCAATTACCAGTTATGCCATGGAGCAAATTTTGTGATCTAGGCAGCTTGCTTTGTGCACCCGAACTGATCGTAAACACACTGCTATTTGCCACTTTCATCATCTCCACTATCTATAATTCATACGGCGATAAAGTTTCTCTCATTAATTGAACTTGAGCAGTAGAGAAGTTGATTGTACTTCACCGCTTCTTTTCTTCACCATGCATTCCTCTCCAATCACTTTCACTTCTGGTCTTAAGAACTGCCGACAAATTATCTGCAATAGGAAGCCTTCCACTTCTCTTAGGCAGTTAGTTTCTGCTATCAAGTAATTGTTTATTATTTACCAGCCTCACAACTGATTGTGCAACGTTGATCAGTCAAAGTAGCGGCAATTGCTCTCTTTTTTTCAACTCAAGAAAGGCGAGAACTTGCTTTCAAGGAGAGGTTCTTGTTTTCGTTGCTGTTGATGCACTGAATTCACCACTAAAATGCATTTTCTTTGCACTTCTGCTTCTAATATCATTAATTTGGCCTAAGTTGAGGTTTGAGTGCAATCTCTGCCATTGTTTATGCAAATGTACATTTTTGCAACTTGTTCTTTACATTCTGTTGATGTTGTTGCATTCCATATTGATGCTCACGCTGAAGGTGTTTGGTTTTAGCCATTTTCTTTGTACTTTGAATATTTTTGTCAGTAAAATGGTAAGAATTTTAGCGAATTAAATTTATCTAAATGATCATTACCTAGTATGTGTTATTGAATTAAGGCAAATTGATTAGTCATTAGAAGTATTGTCTGGCGTAGGCATCGAGATCACCATTACCAAACTGAGAACGATTGCATTTCTCTAACTCGGGATTTTCCAGTATATCATAAACTTTGTTTTAAGCTGAGGCATCAAACTCAAGTTTTGTAAAATACAAATAAATTATTTGGTGGATAACTTAGTTATTTTTACAACAAAAATAGTTGTCATTTGTAAATGACACTACTTTTTAGGCATTCATTATTGCAAATTCTCGATTCTTAAACAAACTATTTTTTTTGCTCGTGTATTAAAAAATAATGAAACTGACAAACTTTAATAAACCAAAAGGTAGTGCAAAATAGGTTTTCATCATTGGCCGTTGGTGGGAGTGTGTTTTGCCTGCAGCCTTACACCGGCAGCCAGTTGGCTGTCAGTTGCCCTGAACTGCTGCACTACAACTTATTGTCTTTGGCTATGCACAGATGCATTTGCAACAATATAGCCGTTGTGGATGCATGTGCTGAAAATAATATTAATGGGTAAATAATTATTTGTAATTGACTGCATTCACTCCAAGCACTCTGTTCTATTTGATGATGATAATGATGATGATGATGGCTGGGGTGGGGTGGTGGTGGTGCCGGTGGTTGTGGTAGTGATGCTGGTAATGGTGACAGTGTTGATGATGGTGGCCATGTGACCAGACGATTGGCAGCCAACCAATAGGTAAATAGTATCGAAGGGATACAGTGCTGCTGCTGCTGCTTGCAGTGCTTTTCTAGGCTCAATTATCATAATCACTTAATCATGTGCACCGAGGTAGAGGTAGAGGCACTGAGACTGGCGCCGACAAGGAAAGAGGGAGAGAGAATTGCCGAGAGTTGAGTGGGACAGCATATGCACTAATTGATTGAGAAAAGGAAAAAAGAAAGAAAGTGATTGAATCAGAAAGAGTGAGAGTCCCGGTCATTCTAGTTCTCCCCCGTTGGTGTCGCCCATCTTTTGCCTGCACTTTTGCCCTATTGTGTGTCCATTGACTTAGATTGACTCACAAACAGACAAAAACACTTCAACACCACTGACTGATATCTGAAGAGCGCCAGCCAGCAGCGCTTCTAACTGTACAGAGTAGTACACATCTCTACAGACAGTTTCCACTGCCACCGTCTAACTTTGACTTGCACTGCGAGTTGTTGGTATTTTTTCTGTTTCTCTCTCTCTCTTTCTCGCCAAGGATTTTTACTGTCTCCATCGTCTCTGCTCTGAGATAACACACACACATGGAGAAGTGCAGTTGACGACAATCACTTGTGTTGTGCATGTGTGCGACTGTGGTGTCGGCGAGTGACTGCAACAACACTAAATGCCGTTCAGCGACATTCAAAGACGGTCTGTCTCGGTGATAAGCTGCAGCAGAAACGGCAGTGAGTTGATGCGATGCTCATCAATGCTATTGCTGCTGCCTACTGTCTCTCAGCGACCGGGCAGTATCAAGCTGGTGCTTGCTCTAATCGCGACAACTGCTCTCTTTTTAAGTGCGCAATTCTCGAGCAGCAGCACACACCGCTGAGCCCAGGGGGCAAAGTTCAGACCGGGTGGCTGCTCGAACAAGTGCAGCACAGGCACACATTCATTAGCCTCCTCCTCCTAATCACGGCCATTCTGTGTGCCTACCATTGACCAATCAGTGCACAACCACTGATGATGACATTTGCCAGTGTGCAGTCTGTGCAAGTCTTGTGCAGCCTGCAGTTGGCTAGTTGTTGGTGACTTCCCTGAAGTTAGCCAAACAACAGCAAAAATCGGTGTTGTGAAAGCACTGTTTGATCACAGTAGTGCTCTCTCTCCACGTGGCCATGCTGTCATTGGTGTGCCACCACCTAAAGACAAAGCGTGCAGTGCCATTGCTATAGATTGATTGGAAGAGCACTTGCTAATCGACTTGTTGTTGTGGTAGCCACCTAATGCTGATGTTGACAACGCCAGCGACGACTACTGATGTTGATCTCTACAAATACTGCTTGTGTGAGAGTATCCTCTTGCTGATAATCGCTTCTGAGTTGTGTGTTTGTGTGTGAGATGGTGCCAGCGATGATGATGATGATGCGCAAGCCGACAGTATCGGAAACAGCCGAAGTTTGCACCAGTGACATGTACTGCTTACTTTTTCCCTTTGACTGCCTCTCTTAAACTTTTTTTGACTAGAGTCAGAAATTACCTCCAGAAAAACTCGTTGTATATTTGTTGATTTTTCTCAGTGACCACACTCAACTTTCCTCTGAGAGCCGTAACGATACCGCTGCTTGTGTGTGCATGCGACCAAACAGCCGTTCTTTCCCAGTTTTCCAGCCCACTACCTTCTTCTTTTTCTAATAGATTTCTTGCTGCTGCTGCTAGGCACACAAATGTGTCGTCGACAACAACTTTTTTGCCGCTACTGTCGCCGTTGACAGTCACTTGTTGTTCCTTTATCACTTCGTCACTTACTTCAACAGTGCTCCTTGCTGTCTCAGTGCTAGCTGCTTTCGCTATTGGCTGCTCTCACTGCTGAGAGCACTTCTTCGTTTTTCTTTTTTACTTTCGTCGTCGTCGTCGTTGACTGTACAGCACTCTTTTGACTTTCAGTTTACTTCAGACTGGCGTGTACATGTTGTTCCTCTCAACAAGCTAGCTCGATTAGCTGCGACGGCAACAGCAACAACGACAGCAGCATCTTCACATCATTTCTCAATTGCCAATAAACACAGACATTGGAAAATCACATGTCTCCTAGTGAAAACGGTGGCTGTGTGAGCTTTTGTATCCTGACTTGTGCATCACTGCGTTTTACTAATTTTTTTGCTCGATTTATCGAACGCTTGGTTTGCGTTGACTGCGTTCAGCAGTAAGTGATATGCCGACGCTGAGAGCATTTTCCCCTCTTTTTCAATCAACTTTCACTCGTGTGGTCAGCAATTGCTTCAAGCAACCATCAAAAAGCCGAGCTAGTAACAGTAGCAGAATCATTCTCCGAACCCATCGACCCCCTTTCCAATAACTTTGTCCTTCCGGTGCGGTGCGTGTGCGTGGCCTCTTCAGTTGATAGTGCAGTGAAAGCCAATTGGAAGCTGCTGCACCGCCACACTGACAACAGTGCGCCGTCAGTGTGCCGTAATCAAAAGCGGAATCGGAACCATTTTGCCTGTTGGCACCAATCAGCGGCAGCATTTGCGCAGGGCAGCAATCTGCTCTTCCCATCATCATCATTTCTTGTCTTTCCCGTCCTTTTCTCCTTCTCTTTCTCCTCCTCAGTCCATTGAATGCAATCAATTTGCGGCATTGTTTACTCGCAATTTGCCAAGTACATTCTCCGCGACGTGCACCACTTCTCTCTCCTGCCAATGAACATTACCCGTACACGGTGCATCTTTTCTTCCTTTTTTCTACTACCATTGAAAAGTACTAGCTCACCCCCATCACCACCCAGAACACCGTTCGATTCACGGAATTGCCCATTCGTTTTGTAAGTCATTCATGCGGCACAATATTATAACATAAGTGGAGAGAAGCTCATTTTTCGGCATCACTTTTCACGATCGATACAATTTCACGTGAGATCATCTGCTTTTTCCCCTTTTTTCTCCGCATCATTGACACATTTGTAGCGGATAAATGTTGTGAAAACGTAGTGCTGTCTAATTGGCTTGCAGTGGTAGCGTAATGATATCAGTGGTCGAGGGAATAGAATCGAACACTGAGTCACTGGCAGTTTCGATCCATCACTTCGCTATTGAAAAGAGGCAGAGATCGAGGGGGCGCAATCAATCGGCATTCGATTACTGCATTTGCCGTGCTGCATCACCTTTGCACACTGTGATATAATAATAATCGTTTTGACGAAGGCAACAGGGATGATGGCAAAGTGGCCAACTGCTGACTGAGGACTGAGCCGGGGCAGACCAATCTGATTGTCTACTGATTGATTGCCAAGTGCAGGCATTCATCAGGCTTCGTGTTTGCTCTTAGCATAATAATAATAATCATAATAGTAATAGTAATAATAATAAATTCATTGGAAAGTCATCAGAGCCACAAATTGCCGTGTTTGCCCACAGCAGCAACGATGGTGATTAGGCAGCACTGCACAATTGAAATCTTTTTTTCTTTCTCTCTCAATGTCTCGTGAATCGAATTGTCAAAATATTTTTCAACTTTATCTTTTCTTCTTCTTCTTCTTATTCATCTTAGACAAACACACACTTCAGCGCGTGAGACATGCACACAAATTATCAGCAGACGAAGCATCTCTCGCCTTTTCGCCCATTAGCGTTACTCTAACCAGCTTGCCAACCTGTGGCAGCCTGTGTGCTAGAGGCCTTCTTCTTCAGGCTTTTCAGGCTGAATTGTTGCCATGTGTCTACTTTGAGAGGGAGAGAAAAAGAGAATCGACGGCTCTTGTTGTTGTTGTTCTTGCTGTTGCTATAATTAATAAAGCATCAATTGATGTTAATTATTTTTGAAAAGGGGCAAAGCAGACCCTTTGATCAATCAATCAATCGACCGATCGATCTCGTCGAGTTTAGCAGCCAGCCAGCCACTCTGTCAGTCAGTCATTCAGTCAGTGTGTCTCACTCACCGGCGGCAGTAAAATGAGCCCAGCACAGACACACACTTTGAATGGCATTCTCTCTTTCTTTCTCTCTTTCTGCTGTTGTACAACCTTTTCCCAAGGTTAATTACTACTTTGCGCGCAGTCTTCCTCCCCTCTCTTTGCTGCCTCAAATGTTTCTTTCTGCCTTTTCTGCTCATTTTGCTAATTACTAGGAGTTCCTGTGCTGTACAAGTGTATACAACACTGTACACATACTGCTGGAGCTGTCTGTTTTATCTAGACAGACTTATTTATCTCTCCATTTAGCAGTTGATTAACTTTTTATTTTTAATTCTGGAGTGTGTACTTTTACTTCCGTTCTTATTCCACAGACGGCCATTTATTTTTTATGTTTACATGTTCTTTCTACATTGTCTGGCAACTTTTGTCTGCTCTATTCTTGTTGTTTTTGACAAATAATTTTATTATCGCCATACCTATTTGCATCGATTTCAAAGCTTGATTCAATTTCTCTTTGTAAGCAAGTCTGCCTCTTCTTTTTTTGTTTTCTTTTACCAATGTACTAAATTTCACAGTTGCCGTGTGCTCTCGTCCATGTTTGTTTGCTTTGGTTTTTTCAGTTTCTTTTTGTTTTTATGCTTCCTCTGCAAGTAGACAAGCAAGTTTGTCTCTTTTTCTATCCTTCACTCCTTCATTTCCCTTTACAAACAAACAAACAAACAGACAGACAAACAGACAGATGCACCGCTTTTACCACTACATCGTGACGTAATTTCATTATGACCCTTCAGTTAGTTCCTTTTTTCCCTCTGCTGCTTCAACTGACCGTTGGTTTGTTTCGGTCAATTTGATTGCGCACTTTGGCGATATCTTTGGCAATATCTTTGACGGCAGGACTCACACAGGCGATCAGTAGACCAAAAAAGCAGTAGCAGCAAGCACAAACATCTCCTTCATGGTTTTTCAATTCAATGGCTCGCTACAAGCGCAATTACAAATTCCGGTCACATACTGCAAGTGCTGTGACTGCGCAAAACCAAAATACACACAAGCAGATCTCTGAAAAAGGGAAAGAGGGAGAAAGAGACAACCGCATGATAAAGCAGTACAATTGAATTTAAATTCACGCAGCCATAAACAGCTAAACAAAAAACTTTCCACTGAATCCAATGGTTTAGATTGCTTCAATGGCGGCAAATTGAAAGAGAGAGATAGAGAACGGAAGATTTATTTGCATTAGCTTTTTTACGCCGGTAGCATGCCGCTTCTAGTATTTTTTGTTTCTACGCAAAGTCAACTTTCAATGAATGAATCTGCCGTTTTTTTATTAGAAGCCTAATCGAGCACTGACCGAGTAGTGCAAACTGAAAACTGAAATGTGCAATTTGATCTAGCAAATACCCCATCGGAAAAGTTTGCCTGTCAAGTGCACTTTTTCCGTCGTTTCTGTTGCTGATGGCAACTGGCGCAGTCACCTCTGTGGCCTCAGCCGCCGCCGGTCTCGGTGATCTGTTTAGCCGTCTACTGGTCGCCTTGTCTGATTAATTGGATTCCAGTTAATTTTTTCAGCACCAAAGCAAGCAGTGAGCTCTAAAGTGTGATTGCGTGTGTGAACGAAGAGGAGACTTCAAAGGACTGACTCTGGCAGCAGACTCGACGAGGATGTCGAGCAGTTCGAGTTTCCTCTTTGGTTTACTGACACTGCCATCACCGTCCACTGTTGCTGGTGATTACTGACTCGATTAGTACTGCTGCTGTCTCCCCTTCTCTTTATGCTTTTACATTTTTCGTCTTCACTTGTCGATCGTCAGCCCCGTTTGCCCTTTTTTCTCAGTCTTCAACTGGCAAATGTACTTTTTATACACTACTTGTCCAACTACTGGCCAACACTCGAAACACTCGTTTGTCTTTTTCTTTCTCTTTTTGTGAATGTTGTAGTGCACTGGTGTGCACTTGTGAACACTGTGGTAACAAAAAATGGCTGTCGCACTACCTTTTCCTTTTGATCAGTGACCATCGCCGACACACCGCATGGCAGCAACTAACTGATGCCCTTTTTAAGAACTTTTTTTGCGATATTTTAGTTTGTGTTTCAATTATTTTTTGACGGTGCATTTGTGTTGCTCAAAATCAAATTACACATCAATTTAGCTTAAATGGAAAATTAGTAAGTTGTTGGTACGGTGTTTTTTTTTGTTCAAATGCACATAAAGATGGCAGATATGCATTAGCGTTTTTCAATTAATCGCTTACTTTAGTTTGCACTTGATGTTCACTGTGCAACTTAAAGTTTTTTGAAAGACTTTTCCAGAAAAAAACATTTTTACACTAAAGTAAAGCTATTTTTTTGTTTTTGCAAGCAATCTAAGCAATCTAAGCAAACTTTAAAATTTAAAGTAATAAAAAAAGGTTTTTACTGTTCATATCAAATGAATCTTTTCTGCTTTTCTGTGAATGCTGCAAACATGAACAGTTTGCAGTGAACTGAACTATTCGAATTTCAAAAAAGCGTTGCCGCCGGTGTCGAGTGATCGAATGCGTCAATAAGATCGATTTCAGGTCCTCTCTTACCAGATCGGCTGTCATAAAAGGGCCCTTCATCTTTTGCACCTCTATTTGGTCGTGCTTGTCAAAATTGGCCAACTGCACCGTCGACTGTCGAAATGCTCTCGATAAGTCTCGATGGTCGTCTGAGTGGTCTGAGCTGTGTGATCAAAGTAAGCCAACTGGTGCCATCTTGCCACTCACTCACTTGCACTCGTATCATCATCATCATCGTCTCTTGTACGACTTGTTTCTTCTTTTTCTCTTCATTGATTTGCCTTTTCTTCATTACTATCACCATCACCGGTTGCATCTCGTACATCTTCGTACACTTTTTGCTTCTCTGCTGGCTTGTGCCTGTCTGATGCTGAATTGTTTGGTTGTCATTTTCTCGTCTCACGCTTTTCTTCCATTGAACGACAAAGCAGATTAGCAGCACCAGCATCAGCAGCGACAGTGCCAGTCACACAGACAAAAACAGAGAGAGGCATAAAACAGTGCTCAACTGGCAGTCAATGGCAGTCGCACTAACAGAAAACACGAGCGCAGTAATCACCGCTGCCTGCTGATAGACACTGTCAAATACACACACACAAACACATAATAATCTAAATTGTAATAAGGGTGTCCTCTCTGCAGCACTGCTCTGCTCCTGGAGGAGCCCCTCTCTCAATGCGTATGATCAGATCGTGGTCATATCGTGGTGGTGGGGATGATGCTGGCGAGCAAAACAGATAGTCTCACTCTTGGTGCCTATCAGCTCCACAATACTAGGGAATATAACAGTCCTATTGAGTGGAGGAACGAAAGGAACGTCCAGCCTGCTGGAGTTGGCTGATGTTGATGCTGCTGGTGGTGGTGGTGGTGATTGCCATCCACTCTGCAGATGTGCTCTCTCACTCACTCTCAGGCAGTGTCTGTCTGTCCTCTGCAGTGCACTGCCTGGGCAGCTCCTCGTCGGCGGTGCCTCACCGCAGTCACGCCGATATTGCCCAAAGGGTGAATTCAGGGTGTGCGAACGAAATCATTAAGAACACTCCGCCTGTTGGTGCAGTCCCTGCCACCACCACCACCACCACCAGAAACAAGCCACTGGTGTTGTCAGTAAACAGAGCAGTGTCATTTACTCAACTGTACACTTTTCATTCAGTGCCTTTTCTACTCTTGCCTTGTCATTGCTTAATTCACGGCATGTCACAGTTTAGCGGCACCAGCAGCAGCCTCGTTCCCAGCAAACAACGAAAATCTGCGAGTGTATCGTCAGGCAGGCGAGCACCACCAATCGTTCCCTGTTCGTTAGTAGTGCTGCCCAATTGCCAGAAAACACCTAACCATTTTACCGGCGCCCACCACAGTCGCACATTATTATGTGAGGTCTAAAGTGCACTGGCACTGCACTCACATTCACTGACATTGTACGTTGGCGGTATGTCCTACCGGCACAATTACTTTTCTTTACTTTACACTTTTTTATTGTTTTTTGCTTTTCCTTTGACTTGTTTTTATTATTGTTAAACAGTTACACTGTGTCGTTACACTTTGTACAAAATATTTACTTTTGAACGCAAACATTCTCTGTTCAGCAGAATCTGTGACAATGGTCAATTATTGTTTTGCACACACACACACTTGCTCCGGCCATTGTCGCACGACAGTAGCAGTGTTTGCTCACATTGGTTAAAAGTTTTGAATTTGACCGAGAAGATTCTCTCCTTTGAGAATGAATCTTGTAAATGTTTACCTTCTGACTTGTGTGTAGGCGTCCAAAACAGTTTCTTTAGTTTAATGTCGCAGTTATCACTGTCTGACTGTCGCCCATCTACCCACCCACTCACACAATTCTTCTTCTTCATTAGCCCAGTTTTCGTGCATCCTTTTGCTAGGTGTGTGTGGGCTAGTGTGTCGCTCCAATTCTAGGCAGTATTTGGTGTCTCGACTTTTCTGTGGCTTCTAAGCAAACAGAGTCAATCAACCGATTTTCTTTCCACACACACACGCATCACTTGGCAAGTGCATGCTGACGCTGTGCGGTAGACATCACTTTTTTCCGGTAAAAAACTATTCACTGTTTTTCTTAAAAGATCCGGTCGTCATTTTTTCTTTTAACGTTTTTTGTTGTAGTTTTTGCAATGTACTTTTAGAGTTATTTTATCATTAAAACTGTTTTAATAAGCTTATTAGTCACTACAATATATGATCAGGTGCAATACCCACTGGCAATTGCTTTGAAACAGAATTAAAAACAATTCATTCGTTTATTAGAGCATCGTCTAAACATCGTGTTCAATTGCAATGTTCAGCATTGCTCTCTTTGCATGGTCTCAATTTTATTTCGAAACATTGTTTCAGCACACAGCAGTCAATTGCGCTGACGCCGTAGTCAGCAGCAGCGGCAGCAGCAGCATTCTACGACGTTGGACTGGCAATTAAATTGGCTCAACTCCCAATCAATTGTCATTCTTAATTTGGTTTTGGTAATGTTTAATTTATTTGCAAATAATGTCGCTCAGGCAAGTGTCAATTTCCGCTTAGGCTGACAAGAAGAGGGCCAATGCAAACAGAGCTGAGCAGTGTAGCAAGTAGGCACATTTCTTTCAGGCCATCTCACGTATTTCAGTGCACTTCTTATTCTTTTTTTACTTCAATCTAAATTATTTTTTGTTGTACTTTCTGCCACATACTTTCTTTTATTCATTCCTTTTTGTGTAAGCTCAAATTTGCTTCCTATTTTTTGTTTCTAAGCAAAGGTTACAATCGGAAGTGGCCAACAGCCTCAGATGTGCTAGTGCCTACTATTTGAGTAAGAATGTGTGTGTGTGTGTTTTTACTCTTGAAAAACCCAAATCGAATTTTGCACTCTTTTGGAGGGTACTAAAAATATAGCAGTGCAAACCAAGAATAGATTTTCTGGTTCGTCGGTAGACACCGGTTCCCAGCTGGTTTCTAACTGCTGGTTGAGGTCGAGTCAGTGAATCGACTGGGGTGACACGAGTAGCACAAAAAATTAAAATAAAACCATTCAGGCGAATTGATCGACCCCAAAAAAGATTTTTTGCTATTAATAAAACCAGAAGCATAATTTATATAAATTGCTAGCCAGGCGACACCATCTTTAAACTGAATAGGAAACGGTAGCCCACTGGCACAGTAACAGTAGGGTTTCCGCTAGGCAAACAGAGGGCACTGGAATTTATTACTGGCGGCGGCAAAAAATCCAGCGACCACGAGTTTTGGTGTATGTGTGTATGTCCCAACGGTACTAAACGTGAGATGCTACTAAAGGAAAGAATACATGCACACACATTTTTGACATTTTCATTTGGTTCACTTTCAGTTCCGGTGCGGTTGCAAAAAAAAGTCTGATAAAAGTAAAAGTCAAAGTGCAAATATTTTTGTTGTTTTACTTGTTGTTTTGAAATAATTAATCATTAAGTGTCAGAATGCTTTTGCAAATAAACAAATTGTTCTACGGCTATGGAAATGGTTTTAAAAAACACTCTTAAAATTTAATTTTCAATGCAAGCCTAAAACTGAATATCTGTACAATAAAAAGTATACTAAACAGGGCATTTTTGTTTTTAATTTTAGCAATTCAACTAAATAAACCAGACATTAAGTGGGCATTGGCTTAGTTGCTATTTATAGACGCTTGTTATAATATTAGCAATTTGCTCCACCACTTGACTTTAAGTCACCAATTAATTGTAGACTCTTTTTTCTTTTCACTTTTAGATTTGCTATTTTAAGCAGACAAATTTCAGTCAAACTGAATCGGGCTTGAATGAAACTTAAAGAAAAAAAGCACACCAGCATTATCACCTGCAAGCACAAAGTTTGTTGCTGTACATCGAGAACAGTAGTGCAATCTAATAGAAGGCAACTTTTGCTTTTTGAAAAAGAAAGCAAAGTAGTAAAGAAGATTTAAGTCAACGTTGAGCTTAATTGTACTGTACGAGCAGTTTTGCTTATTGCTCTGACTAATGAAGCTGTAGCAAAACGAAGAAGAAGGCAACGACACCGAAAATTGTGCCCACTTGACACTGTGACTTCTTAAACATTTTATTTTAGTTTGAACTCAATTTGGCTAGTGGATCAGTGGGCTTAGTTTCAAACATTTGTCGTACATTTAAATTAGTGCTGGGACACCACCTTAAATCAGGCAGCAACAACAGTAGCACCTTGGTGGGTGCATCGGATAATTGAAAAACAGTTACCGTTGTGGTTTTCACTGAAACTATGGCTCGCAAAGTTGACAAAACGCCCAAGTTATGTGTTATATGTAACGACCGAGCGAAAGGCGTTAACTTCAACGCCCAGACCGTAAGTTATACCGGAAGTACTTTAATTTACTTCCTTTTTATTTAAAACAATTTTCGATTTACTTAAAAGTTGGCTTCTCTGCGCCGTTCACAAAGCGTGTGTTTACATGTGTTTCAACGGTGATTGCTTACGATTTTTCGGTGCATTTATCTCAACAACTACACATCAGATTAAATCATTGTTAAAAACAAAAAAGTACTTTAAAATTGATTTACATTTATATCAAAAGCAAAGTGTATAAAAATAATTTTTGTGTTGCAATTTGAGCTTATTTTGCTTTGTTTACTATTTTCACCTAAAGTGATAGAGTAAAATTCAGATTTTTTTATAGAAGTGTTAATCAATTTTATTACTTAACTTTTGTTTTTATTTCATTTTAATCTGATGTGTGGTTTTAAAGATAAATGCACCGAAAAAATCATAATTAAACCCCATTGAAACTTATTGGCATACAGGCATTTGTGGAAAGGCGCAGAGAAGCCAACATTTTATTATCGTGTAACTAACATTTTTTACTTTTTTCCTTTCCATCTTTCTTCTCGTTTTTATTGGCAAAACGCACTCATCCGATTCATTTTGCACCAAATATTTACTTCGCAAACGCTTCAGTGTATGAGTTGTAAGTTATTTCCGTTTTTTATCTTTCTATTTATCTATAATCATTTTACTGATATTACGTAATACTAAAGTTGGAAAATGTTGTTTTTCACTTTGCAGTGTATGTTTAAAGTGTTGGGTTACTTTCAGTTTTTTATTTCACTTTAAAAACTGAAAATATGTGTACTTGAAAGAGTCTAACAAGTTTTGTAAACAAACATTGCACAGGGAAAATGACATTTTCCAAGTTGAAGCCCTCACTAACTTGAACTTTGTCCTTTAGGTAAAGCATTTTTTCGGCGAAATGCACTGCGGAACAAAGAGATGAAATGTCCATTCAACGACAACTGTGTGGTGGACAAAATAACACGCAAGTTTTGTTCAAAGTACTGTCACTTTTTGTCTCTTGATTTGTCAACATCTCATTTAACCTGTAAATAAACTTTTCTTTCTACAGGTGCCGACTTAAGAAATGCTTCGCCATGAACATGAAAAAGGTATAGTGTAACGGTTTCTTGCTTTTGTCGTACTTTTTATTTTAATTTAGACTAGGGGAAAATATAAACGAGAAAAAGAGAGAGAGAAACAGCAAACAGTAAAATCCCACAAACATTTACAGCCTCGGCATTGAAAACCTTTGCTCAAATGGGGAAAAGTACAAAGTGATAGAAAGTGATTGAAAGAGAGCTAACGATGGTGTACACATTCAGGCAGACAACTGACGGACAAATCGTGTGACAATCTGCGCAGACACGCACTGATAGAGCTAGAGATGTCGCCTAGATTGCCCAGCGTTCTTCTGTTGTACAGCTGTACACACTGAACTGAAAGAGGCATTGTGCAATTCAGATAATCTATCGCTCTAGTTTCTCGTGCATCATCATCACCACCACTGATCAATGCTACTACTACTACTGCTACAAACTGCTTGCCAAATAAATCACGAGCTAAGCATATGTCAAATGGTGCACACATTTGCAATGGACGATTAAAGACGAGAATGAAAAGAGATGATGCAGTGTACAGGAAAAGGCGTCAAAACAGTGTTGATGACTGCTGATGGCGGCTAGACGCAGATCAAAGGGACGGAAAGACCATAACATAGCCATAACCTTCACCGGCTCAATGCAGAACTGAGAGAGGTAACGAGGCCTCAGTGCGAGAAATTTTGTTTTGCTGATGATGTGTTAGCTAGCCAAAACATCCACCCGAGAAGCGCGCTGCAAAAACGGAGCTTCGCTGCGCGGAGTCTGGTAGCAGACAAAGAGAGTCATTTAGCTGGTAAAGGGCAGATAAGAGGGCTTCGTGCTGAGGGCTTCGCTTTTTGATACATTCATACAAACACACAGAGAGAAAGGCTTTTTGATTGCTTCTAGTGCAGAGTAGTACAGTGACGGCGGCGGCTTCGGTGACGACGATAGTACGCGCTCGCTTGACTGAGCCCACTCTTTTTTTCACTCCGACTTCACCGTGGATGCTGATGCTCAGCAGAGATTGAGCTGCGTGCAAGGGAGATTAGATTAATTTAATTATAGACACTCACTCACTGAATCGATTAGGTGATCGATAATCAGCCCTTGAGAAACGTTAGCGGGAAGCAGGCCAATAGAGTTGCCTGTCGACTGTTGCTGCTGCTGCTCTTGATTCGCATCATTGTCGCCACCGTTGCACTTTCTTCATCGGTGGCTTTTCTATTTCAAGTCGACTTTTTCTTTCTTTCTCTTCTTTGTCCGGTGTTCTGGGCAGAAAGACAAAAAACGCACAATGTCAAGCTTGATGATGGCAACCAACGAAAATCAGCTAGTAGGTAATTAGTGAGTGCAGTTCAGTTCGATTGAAAAAGATGTAAAAAAGAATAAGAGTAAAGGCGAATCAGACAGGCGATCATTCCATCAGGGTAATTGCAAATGCTTATACTGCCAGTTAGCAATGCACTTTGTCGTTGTTTTTTTGCTTTTTTCTGGCAAAATTTTTGAGTTAGGAAAATCTAAAATAAAAAACACGCAATTAGGTAATGTATAATTTAATTTGACAGGGTGGTCAATGAAATGAAGGGAAGTCGACAATGGCTGCCTTCCATCTGTCTCCACTTGACTGAATGCCTTGCCCAGTGCACAACCGCCTGCCAGACAGTGCACCCCTCTATTCAGTCCGTTGCTAAACTAAGTATTAATTATTGATTGCCTTTTAATTAGCTTTCGGTAGGCTAAACTAGCTGCCACCAGTTGGCTTGCCACCCAAACTCATTTTAAAAATCATGCTAATGCAAAGGGTTAAATTGGGGGAACTGGTGCAGTGATAGTCGTCGGTTGCCCGTGACAAATTGCGGCCTGTGTGAGCACATGTGTGGGTTTATCTCACTATGTGCACTGACGAGACACTGCTGGGTAAATTAAAAAACCATTTTCTACTCAGCAACAGCACACACAGTCACTCGTTTTCATCTTCCTGTGACTGCGTTGTAATCTATCTGTCTATCTTTCTCTCATTTTCTCTCTAATTTTACTCATGTAATTAGCCAATTTATACTGTTTTAGTCTTTGCGGCAATGCAATCTACTGTGCTGCTTCAAATTAAAAACAAACTGATAAATAATTTTGACTAGCGCAGCAATTAGATTTTTTAGCTAACTTTGAGTTTGAATAGATGTTTGCCGATTAGCACTGATGATGACAATTAGTTTTTTATGTATTTATTGAGTTACTTTGTCAATTGATTGAGTGATGTCATTAGTGAAGTCTGCCAAAAAAATAAAAAATAAAAGCACATAAATGGGTCAAATGTTTTCATTCTTAAGTGCTGCAAATGTGTCATAGATTTGTAAAGCCTTCAACTAATTGCAGCTTCTCTGCATTGATTAGTCAATCAGACTTTCCTTTGACTGCTGACCACTTTCACAAATGTTGACTAGTTTTTACTTGATTCATTTTTTATCATGAAAAAAATTAAGCTCTTTTATCAAAATAATTCAATTGAATTGCACTCATATTTCAGTGAAAAATGCTTTTTTTGTTTTAAAATTTTTAAAATAATTAGCAAAGATCAAAGTACATTGAAAATTGTTTTGGTAAACAGCTAATTTTTAGGCCAATTTTAGGTTACACTGAAATGTACTGTTTCAAAAGAAACACACTTTCAATGTCTCTTGTGTCTAGTTAATGATGCTGGGAATTGAACGTTTAATTAAATTACAAAAACGAATTTACATTTTGACTGAAAATTTTGCAGACACATCAAATAGTGGGGCTCAAATTGAGTTATTTTTTAAGTTCATTTTTAAATTTATTTTGAAAACAGTTGTTAATTTAGATGCGAGGGAGTGATATTGTAAAATTCAACAAAATGAAAAGGTGCAAAGCTGTTTTGCACTAAACTCAATGTATGTGTAAAATTAAAATTGTGTTAGAATGCCATTAAAAAGAATAATAAGATTATTTATGAATTTTTAAATTTAAACCTCATTTCCAGAAAAACTTTTTAGTTAAAAGTATGACTAAACTTTGAAAAAGCTTTGTGTGTTTGTTGCTGTTTGTCACCCAAAATGCTAATTTTCTTGTTTGCTAAATGAATCGTATTTTTGGTAAAAGTTTTAATTGTGCTGAGAAAAACATGTGTTTTAGTGTTTTTTTATTTCTCTTAACTTTTCCACGTGTGTGTTGTTTTAGGGGAAAGGCGGATTTGTGTTTGGGCAATGCTAATGGATGCAGCTTAATTTAATTAAAAATCATAAAAGTCAATTCAAAGTACCATTTGTTTTCATTTGTTTGCCGTCATCACTGTTCTCATTCATTCTTTTCTTTTTCTTTTTTGTCCTTCATTGACCACTCCCTCCTTTTCCAGGAATGGATTCTCAGCGACGAAGAGAAACGACTGATTAAGGAGAAAATCATGCGAAACCGACTGCGTCGACAGCAGCAGGAGCTGGAGGCGCAACAGCAGACGTCCTCAACGTCGCCCAACTCGGCCAGCTCCGCGTCGACACTGTCCTCTTCAACGGGCAGCGGCGGGGGCAAAGGCAAACGCTCGGTGGAGGGCAAACATCAGTCGCCCATTTCAGTCGCCCACAAAACGGGGGCGGCAGCAGCCAACCCCGCCGCTGGAGGCCGCCGTCGTCTGACCGCTTCCAAGGCCAACTTTTTGCCGTCCGGAAAGGCTGCCGCGTACCGCAATCGCTCAAGTGGCAACGGTGGTGGCTTTGAAAGCAGCAACTCCTCTTCCTCAGCAACAACAACAGCCACATCAGGAAATAATTCTCACCTATACTCAACACTTAACACATCGGTCTTTTCAGCCGGTGGTGCAACGCAAGTGCCTCAAACTAGTGATGCCGCTTCAGAGTTTGGCAGTTCAGCTTCAACCAAGTTTAGCGGCACCGCTGCCGCGCTAAATGCATTCAACATCTTCCAGGAGCCGTCGGCGTACTCTCTGGACATTCTGCTCTCTGACAACTGTGATGCCTTCTTTGATCCGACACTGGGCGGAGGCGGCAGTAACACTGGCAACCAGTACATAATTTCACAACAACATCAGCAGCAAAACACGGTGCTGCACGATGAGTGGCTGTACAGCTCAACCGGCAACACCAGTTCAACGGCTGGAACTTTGTCCCAGTCCGAAGCAAAGAAGGACGACTTTGTACAATCACTGGCGGGCGCCGTCAGCGAGATAGACGAGTCGCTGAACACTGCTCTCAACGACTGTCTGCTTTTCGTGGGCGACACCAGCTCGATGGACCTCTTTGAGAATGACAATGACCTGGACGGACTGGAAGCCTTCTCCGGGTCAAGTTCAGGCATCAGCGAGTGCAATGAGAGCAGCAACCACGAGAGTCCCATGTACGACAGCAGTCAGACGGCAGTGCTGGTCAGCAACAGTAGTACTAGTGCAGGCCACCCTGTTGGTAGCATTGTCACCGACATTGCGGACATTAAAAATGAGCTCCAGGAACTGGGCAACTCAAATGCAGGAGGAGGAGGAGGAGGAACGAGCAGTCACATCATCACCAGCGTCACCACAGGCAGTAACTCCACATTTGAGTACTCGGCGGTGAAGACGGAGACGCATGACTTTACGCAGTACTTGCTGCACGACAATGATCCCACTTTCAATCTGGCAGCAACTGGGAGCACTGCTAACAACACCAGCAACAGCGGCAGCAACAATCAAAACAACAACAACAACAACACTTTGGAAGGAATCACACATGGAGGACATTCTGGCAGTCAACAACAACAGTCGAACAAGGTAACTGCTGCCCACTTTCCCAGTCTGAACAACAACCTGACAGCGGTGCAATCCATCAACCACAATCACAACAATCCTAACCTCAACAATCACAATAACAACACCAGCAGCCATCACCAGAGCATGGCCTTGGTCCAGAAAAGCTACAATTTCTCTGCCCAGCCAAACAGCTGGGAGAGTGGTGGTAACCAGAACAATGCTTTGCAGGTGGCCAATGTCCGGTACATGGCAGCTGATGGCGGTGTCTACGCGGGCAACAGGTCAAAGGTGCCGCCACTGGTGAAGATGGCACCCCCTCCTTCTCTACCACATCCTCCTCTTACAGCACTACCACCACCCAATCCTGAAGCGAATGACTTTATCTCTAATTGTCTCATTTCCAATAATGACCATTCAGATGAGGCCTGCAACTACGATCCGGTCATCGAGGATGTGCCGCGTATAGGCACCAACGAGGTGATGCTGCGAGAGATTGGCTTCTCCAACCGGGAGCTGATCCTCCCCGAGCGCTGTCTCATCAAGGAGCTCACTGAGGCCTGCTCCGTCCTCAAGAATCCCTACAAGCGCATTCTGGTGTTCAACAACTACGACTCGGTGCGCTCCTGTCGCATCACCGAGTACTCCTTTCACCGGCTGATCCGCTGTGCCAAGAGGCTGAGTCGATTCTCGATGTTGCCACTCGGCGACCAGGCGAAAATGCTCAAGTACAGTCTACTGGAGATGCTCGCCATGCGCTCCGTCCTCTCCTATAATCCCGACCGAGAGTCCTGGGGCTTCATTGATGTAAGTTTTTTTTATTGGGTAGAAACAAGATTTTTTTAAATAACAAAATGTTACCCCTTTTGTTTAGGATAAATGCAAAGTGAACGTAATGGTGCGAATGGACGTCATCCGACCGTTCAGCACCAAATGTGGCTTCCAAAGACACAAGAACTTTCCCAACCTTTTCAGGCATGAATGGAAATCAGACGATATCATTTTCAACTTACTTACCGCCATTGTACTCTTCACTCCTCGACCTGGTCTCTGTGAATATGAAAAGACCAAGTAAGTTTTTTCTTTTTTGTTTGAATCATTCACTAAATAATTCAAATCATTTTTTTGTTACTTGTTATCTCAGAGAGGAGCACCTTCGTTACGTGTACCTGCTGAGACGGTACCTGGAAATAAAGTACCCAACCATTGCCGAGGCAAAGGAAAGCTTCTCACAACTGATGAACCACATCGAAGAGATGCGACAGCTCAACGCCGACATTATGTTCTTCTTCCGAAGCTACGCACAACTGCTGCAGACCAGTCCGCTTTTCACACAACTTCTTGACCTGGGTAATGGCCAGTCGGCAAAACCATCACCACACCAGAACACTGACCCTTTTGGGGTGCCCGTTTTTGATGATCCAAGCATGTACAGTTTGCCTGAGGTGAATCAGCAGCAGCAGCAGTTGGACGGCAACAACATGACAAGGACTGCATCAGTTAGCTCTGCCGCCTCTTCTTCAACTACTTCATCCTCAGCCCCACAGCAGCACCAGTACGCACCAGTTCAAAGTTCATATGGTCACAGTGGCTCTCAGATGGACAACAACAACAGTGCAGGTGTGCCTTTAATGAACACCACCACCTCTACCTATTCTGTTGACAACTCAGCAAACCAGCAAGCCTCCAGCACCACCTCTTCAACTTCATCAGCCTCCACCGCCTCCTCCAATGCATATCGCGAGTGCATTATCAACTCTGCACACTGACATCAGTTTTAATCATTAGCTGGATCATTCACACACACTCACACACTGCATAATGAGCAGCATCACCTTGACACTGCATCATCCTCATCATTATCCACTGTTGATCTTTGAGAGATCTCTTCCTCCTTCTTCCCCATTCTTTTTCTTCTTTTTCTTTTCTTTTCACCATCATGTCTCATGTCAGTCATGTGATACCCGTCCGTCATGTTCGACATTGGTTAGTTAATTCGATTTCCTTGCTCTAGCGACTTGTCCGCTGACAGCACTGTGGCGACAGCAATGGCGACGGCAATTGGCGGCATTGGGCTCACAGGCGTCCCAGAACACACACACATTTCTCATCGTAACACATCTCACTCCGACCGCCACATACATTCCGCAGCGGCCGGTGTCAAACTCAATTTATTGTCATTCTTCGCCTTTCATTGACGCTTTCAGTTTTTCATTTCACCGCATCACTACTTCTTCTTACTAGCACCCTTGGCACTTCATTACGAGTGACTTCTTAGCACATCTTTCTCTTTTTCATCAATTGGAATTAATCATCAATTAGTTGTTGCATTAATTAACACAAACCTAAACTCACACACACAAGCAGCCAGTCAGGCAGCCGTCGACCCTGAGCGACACTGCTCACTGAATCAGTCGGCGACTCACGGCAGGCAGGCACACACACACTCGGCAGATTGTTCTCCGAATTAGCGTACAAAGCGAAACCGTACAAAAAAGTCGATGTTCTCCTAAGTAGCTGCATCGCCACCTCACTCACTCATTTTCTTTGTTCTTTTTTTTGTCTGCTGTTGTACAAAGTCTGAGCACAGGGTCGGGGCAGTTCAGGCAAGCAGTTAGTCTGTCTGCCTTCTTCTGGTGATCGTCTGGCCGAGCACTACTACTACTACTGGTGCGCCTGTAGACATTGTCTGTGCTTATTATTTTCTTATTACTTCCCCTCATTGCACTTTTAGCAAATGACATTGCAATTCATTGCAATCGATTGTAAATGCTCTTTAATATGATAAACATAAATAAATAAACTATTCTACTTCTTGACGACTAGAGAGAAACCGTATTTAGAAGCACATCACTCACGCTAGAGCCTCTTTTTCTTTTTTCAGAGTGCTGCCCAGCGGAAAATATGTTGCGAAACAAATGGCTTTGGTGAAAAGCCGTGCATCACTCTGAGGTGATGTACAGTGTGTCTGGCCGACAGTGTCTGCAGTCTGGGGCTACACTGTCTCTAATGACCAATATTTGCACAGCGTTTTGTATGTACACTGCTGGTTGAGACGGTGTGTTTTGAGCCAACAAATGGGTTTTATTATTTCCTCCTGATAAGGTAACTAATTACATTTGTTAATTAAAATTACTACATTTAAAAATAACTTGAATGCTTTTAAAATAAAATTACAACTATCAAAGAATTGTCAACTTTTTGAGTAAACAAAGCGTCAAAATTGTAAAGTTTACACTTTTGAAAGAACTGTCAATGTTTTCAATTGGGGTAATGGCATTCTTATATCAAGCTTTGGTAAACAAAGACAAACTGCGTGCATTCAGTGTGAATATTGCCCGAAAGAAGAGGACAACAAAAAATGTAAAATTCATATTTTTTTGCTTCCCCCGCACTTCTTTCTTCGCCCTCACATTCATCGTCCTCACATTATCGATTGCCGTCTGTCAAGAAAGCGAAACTAGTTAAACAGGAGCAAAACGCAAAAGTCAATACGAGCGAGTGTGGGAGAGAAAGAAAGGGAAAAGTGCATAGACAATATTTTTTGTTAGTGTATGCCTTATGCATCAAGTGATTTGAATTTATAATGAATTGTCTTCAGTTCGTCTCAATGCGGTTGTTTTGTCAAAGGGAAGGGAGTAAAAGATATAGAGATGCAATAGAGATGGTGCCATTATTATTTGGCAGATAGCTTCGCTGCATTGTGTTTACGTGCCAGTGCTTCAAATGGCGCGACATGAGAAGAAACACGCCAGAAAATTTATATCTCACTAGTGTTGATGATGATGGAAAATGTGTGTCTGTGATGGAAAGCCAAACAAAAACGCAATAGAGATAAACAACTGTCTACACGCACACTAAACAATGCCATAAAGAAAACACTGAATCCACCCTCCAGTGCCATTATCGGGAATGATATTCAATGTTGCCGCCAATTTCTCAAAAACCATACACTACCAAGTGCTCAAAACTTTTAGCCATCCATCTTTTTTTCAAATTGCAGTTTTTTATTTTAAAATATAAAAATAAAAAATCACAACAAAATAAAAACAAATTTACTTTTGAGGCAACAAATAATTGACAAAAAATTTACCTCTTTTTTACTGCTTGACTCAGCATTACAATCTTAAGGATTTGCTTTTACTTAAAAAACTGCATGAATTTAAAAACGATACAAATTTTGTTAACAAAATGAAAAAGAAACTAGAACATAAAGGAAAACAGTAATGTGATTTTGGCGTCTACTTTACGGCACAACAGCTATTCATGAGTTGCAATGATAGAAGTGTCAAGTGCGATTTGGCAGTGGGAAATGTGAGAAGTAGTTTTGGCAACAGTCGTTGAATCAAAGTTTTTTACGATCGAATTGATGGCGACAAATTGGAACAATGGCAAAAAAAGAAGAGAAAAAGTGCTGAAGTGATTTACTCATTCGGCTCTGTCATTGCCCGGCATCAAGCGGACGAGGCCAACTTTGACATTCATTTAAAGTTTTGCAGTGTTTGACAGTGTAATCTTAAGCAGTAGTAGTTTAGTGTACAATGGTGGAAATAATATTGAGTATTATTGGGTTGCACAATACACATTTGGGAAGTACAAATCTGGCGCAGACTGGTAACGAGCAATGACAAAGCGACAGAGCCTGCCAACCTAAACAACTACTGTCTCTACTTGAACAACAGCAGTTCTATAAAAGACAGTTCTGTGAAAAGACGAACAGTTGTCTACTCCCAGGGACAGAATGTCCTCTTTTTGGTGCATTTTTCATCATCTCACGTAGGTAAACCAAATGGCCGTGGGAGTAATAAAAGACGAGGTGAAGCAAGTGCACCTTTCAACTTAGCCGATTTGCCTGCCACTCGCCCGCGCAAAGCAGATTTTAAAAGAAAAAACATCAAATTGCTGTGCCTGGGATTTTATCTCTTTTTTGTACTAAATAGTTAAACAAAGCTGTACGCTTCAAGAAGAATGACTGAATAGGGGGATGAAATTTTAAAGAAACGGTGGTGAAAAAGAGGAAAACAGATGCAACAGTAATTCATAATTGATGAATGCAAAGTTTTGTAGCTCAACAATAATGCAGTAGTGGTAGTAGTGGGTAACCTTCTACATTTGAAGGCCTCTTCAATTGGTGGCCATTGTGATAATGAGATGCGCAATCTGGTGCGATTGAAAACAGCTAAGAAAGAAGTGTAATGCATGTGCAGCACAAGCATACAGTTTACTCGGAGTTTAGAGAAGTTTAAAGTTTTGAATAAGGAAAAAAGTTGCAAATTGAAAGTGCACAAAAATGGAAATGGAAACCAACATGGCAAACAGAAGCAGCAGCAGCGGTAACAAAATTTGAAAGAATTTGAAAAAAGTAAAACTCTCAAAATGCTTTAGTGAGATGGATCACTTGTCGACGGTGGTGTCCTGTGTGCCTGTCACCCCTCCTGGGAACCTGTCCCTTCGCATTCACTGTACTTCTTCAACATCTACTGACAACTAAATAGCACTTTTCAAAGTAAACAGCAATGCATCACCAGGGCGTCATTTGAGACGACTGTAACTGCTGGTTCTGCTGCTGCTATTGCCTGCTGTGATAATATTAGAGATGAGCTATGATTAACTTTATTAAAATCATATTAAACTGATTTGCCACTAATTTGCATCTCAATTTGCGGCTCACGCTGGCTGCTGCCCTTGCAAAAGGTAGTTGAGAAAAGACAGTGCACAGTCAACAGTGGGCTCAGCTTGCATAGTCCACGCAACTTCCACCAACAGAGCTGTCTGTAAAGTGAACATGTACAGTTAGTGAGTGGTGATGGTGGCACACACACACTCTGTGCGTGTGAGAATGTTCACTTCACAGTCCCGGTTCGTTGACACCTCAAGCACACACACACACTCACACACTACTCAGAGCCTGGGTGGTGGGGATGTTTTTGATGTGCTCGAGTGGAAATGGTATGTGTGTGTAGAGAGAGAGAGAGAGAGAGAGAGAGAGAGAGAGAGAGAGAGAGAGAGAGA
>JAALOO010000242.1_pt1 | contig 47055 bp, 42 predicted proteins | sample 7257641 | NCBI WGS metagenome assembly JAALOO01 (sample SAMN14085613, study PRJNA598686) | mite metagenome | biome: ENVO:01001000; feature: ENVO:01001002; material: ENVO:01001226; isolation source: single female mite from University of Michigan culture on fish food culture... ...
TTTTTCAAACAGGCGTTTCTTGGGCCTGGAACGTCGCAGAGAGCTCAAATTTGCTCTAAATGAAAGCTAAAGACTTGGCGCACAATTTGTATGTAAAATAAATAGGTTTTGACAAGTTTTGATGTTGCAAAAGTAGCATTGAAAACTTTAAAGTTAGATTCAAAAACAAAATACTTGTTTAAATTAATTTATTTTACATAGAGATTGTGCGCCAAGTCTTTAGCTTTCATTTAAAGTAACTTTGAGTTTTTTGCGACGCTCCAGGACTAAGAAACGCTTGTTTGAAAAATTGACAGAATTTATCGTTAAAGGCAGATAGTTTCCGATGTTGTCCGCTAGGAACGCCACCGTCGTCGCCATCTTGAAAGTGGCGTCAAAAAATCGCCCGTGAATTTTATTTTTCTCGTGTTCAGAATACCAGGAAAATAAAGTTTATGGAACCCCTGTCGCCATCTGGTGTCAGCTGGACAAACATGGCAAAAGAATCAGACCAGCCTGTACCAAAGTACGGTAATTCAACCCGAGTTTAAGTTTCAAAGTACCTGAGATTCACTCGGGACTGCTCCTTGGGCAGGTGAGTAGATGACAAAGGTAAAGGTAAACAGACAAACAGACGTCTTTGTTTATTGAAGAAGCAGTTGTACAAAAGAAAGAATTGTGAGAAAATGTGTGTTTATATCAGAAATAGGAGTGCAAAAAAAGGTCAGTAATGTTCTTCAGAGATGATAATTTGTTTTCAGATGAATCCCTCCACTTCTTCTTCTTCTTCTTCTTCTTCAGGACACAATCCAACTGTAGCGAGGCTTCGATCGCTGCCGGCACAGCGGACAGCTGCCCTTGGCCAATGTGCCGCCCTCCTCGAGCCACCGTCGAAGACAGGCCGCATGAAAGACGTGGCCACAGAGGCTCATCCAGGCGAAGGAGCGTCGAGAGGGATGAGGAGCCGGCTCGATGACCACCGCCAGACAGATCGGACACTCGAGGACGGAGCTGGTGATCACCTGCTCGGCGTACCACCACAGCAGAGCTCGCTCTTGAAGATCGAGTGCGGTTCCCAGCATTGGCCATATCATCGGCTGGAGCAGCAGCTCCTGCAGAAGGTGCCAGGGCACAGTGAGCAGAGGAGCTAGAAGATGGAGGCGAAGGTGGTGAACTACCTCGCTCAGTGTGCTCACCACGATGAAGACCACCGGCAGGAGGACCTTGAGGAAGATTCGCCGACGGAGGACAGTGGTCTGGTGGTCAGAGGCCGTCGAGGAGGAGGAGGAGTGGTAGTTTGGGTAGGAGGACGGCGAACTGTTGATGGAGAAGCAGGGCGAGAGGAAGGCCGTCCAGAGGATCAGCGCCTGCGGCAAGAGGAGAAGGGACAGGAGGTAGAGGGTGGAGAGGATGTCCGCGACCTCGGAAGGACTTGGAGGTGGAAGTAGACTTGGTGGTGGTCGATTTGTGGTGGAGGTGATCAAAGTCGAAGTCAGGTTTAGGGTGGTCGCCATTGTGGTGGTCGGTGTTTTTGTTTACGTTTGCGTGTCCACAATGACAGATGAGAAAGTTGCTCAGCGAAAGAGCTCTCGCTTTTATACCCTCCCAAACGGACTTACCGAGAGCCCAAGGGAAAAAGAAGGTCCCAGGAGAGAGAGAGGAGAACAAGTTTGTTGACTGTTTGAGCTTCAGCTTTATTCCTGGTATTTGCTGGTGTATTGCGCTGTTGTTGTTGCTGATGTTGCTGGTAAATAGATGGCATGGATAGTAAAATGGGTAATTGGAAAAAGGCTCGAAAAGTGGTATGTTTGGCAAAAGAAACAGAATAAATAGGAGTGAGGTGTTTGTGTGTTGGTGGTCTGGTGGGTGGTCTTCATGAGAGAGTGGTGTGCAAGGCCAAAACATGCCTTCTGTGTCTGTATGGTGTGTTAAAATAGAGCGCCCTCAGGAATAGAATTCAGGAGAAGGTGGAAATAGAGATAAGAAAGATAAGAAGGTGTGGGGGAAGGGAGGGGAAGGGAAGGGAAAGGAGTTAAAATGTGGCAAGGATTAAATTAATTAGTGAGAGAGAGATCATCAGTTGCTTCAATCGTTTTCTTTTCTTCGTCTTCAGCTTAGGTGGGCGGATTTTCGAAAGTCCCTTTTTGCTGCTGCTGCTTCTTTGAAGAAGAGGTGAGGTGAGGTTAGGTCTTCAGTGGTGAAACTGAAGCAGCTCCTGGTGCGGCCCGTCGCCGTCGGCGTAGCCATTCGCTCGAGCGGCCATCACCGCCGCCCTCGGTCGTCCGTAGTCGTTGATCGGCGGCGGGAGGTGGTACTGCAGCGCCTGGCGGCCCTCCTCCCCCAGCGCCATCAGCGCCGTGGTGGCCCAGCCAAAGCGGTGGCCCAGGTGGCCGCCCAGCACGAGGCGCATCAGCAGCTGGCGCGAGGCGACGCACTCGGCGTCCTCTTCGACATCCTCCTCCTCTTCGTAGGTTTCCTCATCCTCGCCATCGGCTTCGACGACGGGAGCAGCAGCAGCGTCCGCTTCCGCTCCAGCTGGCTGAGGGCCTCGGCGGAAGCGGTCCTGCGGCAGCAGCCCATCCTCCACCATGTCATCATCATCCTCCTCCTCGAGGTCGTCCTCTCCGTTGTAGCCCTCTTCGTCCTCCTCATCACCACCACCACCCTCTTCGACTTCAAAGTGAATGCCCTCGTCCATGGCACCACCACCACCGAAGCCCATCGCTCGGTCCATGGCCAAGTCCATGGCGAGCTCTTCCTGCCCCTGTCCTTGGTCCTCTCTGCCGACGGCTTCATAGTGGCGGGCCATCGCCTGAATCTGCTGGACGTCACTGAGCACCTCCGAGAGGCGCTCAGTGGCGCGCGGCGGCGGCCAGTACTGGCCGCCAAAGCCGGCCATCTGCAGGCGGCCGCCGCTGAGCAGCATCAGCCGCCCGGCGACGTAGCGGTAGGGCACCGAGTCGGCCAGCGTGGCGCGCACCAGGACAAAGTGCTCGAGGATGTGGTGGCCGGTGAGGCGGGCGTAGGTCATCAGGCTCTTCAGCAGCGTCTCCAGGTGCTCCACCAGCGAGTTGATCCAGGTTTCTGGTAAAGGGGAAAGCAAAATAAAATATGAGCAACAGTTTTATCAAACTTTTTGTTTAAGAAAGTACTCACCGTACTGTCCCTCAAAGTTGCGCTGCAGCAGCTCGTAGCAGAGGCGGTCCACCTCGTAGAGCAGCAGGTCGAGGTTGAGGCGCTCAAAGAGGTGCTCCTGCTGGGCCGCCTCGAGGGCCTCGTCCTCGTCGCCGGGCACCGGCGGCTCGTCATTTCGAACTGCCATGCCGCCGCTGGCCTTCTTCTCCGTCCACTCCACAAAGGCCTCATTGAGGCGGGCAATCTGCAGGAGGAGGTAGCCAAAGTGCGGCTCCAGGGGACGCGTCAGCATGGCGGTCGTCTCTCGGAGCAGCGCCACCAGCAGATGGGAGCGATCGAGGTGATTGCCCACGATGCTCGAAGGTCGCTTGAGAATGAGAGAGCCATGGCGGGCCATCAGGTCCGTCAGGCGGCGAATCTTGCCCAGCGGCGACTGGTAGCGAAAGACGGCGCGCAGCTCCTCCAGCCCCGGCATCAGCCGGCGGACGGGCAGCATCGCCCGCACGTAGGCGGCGATGGTCTTCGAGCTGACGCCCGCGGCCAGGTCCGGCCGACCGACTACCGCCTCGAGGATGTGCGAGGTGGCACGGAGCAGGTGCAGCTGCGTCATCACGGTGACGCCCTTCGGCGAGGAGGGACTGGCCTGGTAGAGGCCGGCGAAGGTGTCCACCAGCGTCTCCAGCAGCTGGTTGACGCGCTGGCGAAGGAGGGCGCGCAGTGGCTCCTGCGCGGGGTCGTCGAGGTTCGCCGAGCGGTCCAGGAGCGGCATCAGCGAGAAGAGGCCGTGCTCCACGGCCCGCTCGTCGCCCGACTGCAGCTCGTCGATGATGCGGCTGATGTCGGTGATGGGCGGCGGCAGTGGCTGCGGAACTTGTGGAGATTTGTTTGGTGGCGAAGTGTGATCGTCTTTCACTGAGGAGGAGGATGAGGAGGCTGAGGTGGCGTGCTGTGACGAGGATGAGGACGCAAAGGCGGACACTGAGGGCCCTTCACCTTTCGCCGCCGCCTCTCTCACCGAAGCCCAGTTTTCCATGACCATTTTGACAGTTGGTGGTTGAGGTAGTGGAGGAGGAAGAGGTAGTCTTTGGAAAGTAGCAGAAATCTAGAAAAGGTAAAATAGAAACACAAAAGTTGTGATGAGGTTCGGAGCGTGAAAAAGTTAGAACACGTCAACAGCGTGGCAGCGTGACAATGCAATGTCACCACTTAAATTTAGAAACACTTACCAAAATCGAACAGCTGAAGAACACTGAGGAGGAGAAGAAGTGGGATGAGATTCAAGTAAAACTTGGAACCGGCGAATTATGACAGGCAAACAGAGATAGACTAGAGCTCGGCAGTTGAGCGAGTTGGTGGCGAAGATGGCAGTCAATGACAATGACAGCTGTTGGTGACAGTCGATGTCACCAAAAGGTTATCTCATTTACTGAGTAACGGTAATTTCGGTAATCAGCGGTAGTGGTGGTGGTCTGTCCTGGAACGCAGTCAGCGGGGAAATGCGCGAAGATCCGGCGAAAATAGAAAGAAACGGGTAGGCAAAGTGACGGGAGAAAGGGAGAGAGAGAAAGAGAGGCAACGCTGCCGCTGGTGAAGAAGCATCGAGCGTGAATGAGAAGCGGCGAGAGAGCGCCGGAGCGAGCGAGAGAGCGCCCGCAAAGGCGAGCGAGAGCGAGAGCGAGAAAAGAGCGCCACTTTGCTCTACTTTGGTGGGCGGCGGCGCTGTCGGCGGCGGTGCCGCCGCTGCCGCTGCTGCTGCTTGTCCAGCAGACAAAGCGGTGCACATTCATCGAGGACGTATGCCCGAAAGGTGCCTGTGTCCGAAAGTGGAACACAGAGGAGGTGGCTAGCGTTTTATTATGATTTGGGAGTGCTGTTTTCGGGACTTCCCTTCTGAAAAAGAAGTTCACTAGTTGAGAGCTAATGATTACAAAAAAAGTTATGACTACTACCTAAAAGTAGCCATCTCCAACATCATCATCATTATCTTCATCCCCAGCGACTCTTCTTTTTAGGCTGTTCTTGTTGTTGCTGTTGTTGGCTTGAAGATGAACTTCCACCGCTTCCACTTCCTCCTCCGCTCTTGTCCCAGGCCGTATCAGTGGCCGACTGAAACTGAGATCGAAACTGGGCGCGGTAGGCGGCCTTGATGGCCGCCGCTCGGTCTGAGGCGGTGTTGGAAGCTGAAGTCGAAGTCGAAGTTGAATTTGAAAAGGATGATGAGGATTCAGGTGCTTTTGCTGTTGATGAGGATGATGATGAAGCTGAGAAAGCCTTGGACGGCGACGAGGAAAAGGTGGCAGATGAGGAATAGGATGAGGATGAGGGCACAAAAGAGGTACCCAAAGAAGAAGAGGAAGATGATGGTGTAAACTAAAGAAAGAATAGAAAAACGTTAGAATCTTTTGAATTTCGAATCCCAAAACAAAGAACACTTACCGAAGGCGCTCCCAGGCCTGGCCTCGACCTCATCGCTCCACCACCACCACCACCACCTCCAATCTTCTTCCCACTGCCTCCCTTGAACCTCGACTTTCGGAACCAACTGCTGCCCATCGCCAGCGTCATCAGCTCCTCGGGAACGGGCTGCGAGGCGCCCTCCAAGTTCCGTACCAGGTGGCCCACAAACTCCCGATCCGCCTCTGTCACAAGCGTCACCGCCAGCCCCCGCTCTCCCGCCCGTCCCGTCCTGCCGATCCGATGGGTGTGCGTGTCAATGTCCCGCGCCACGTCGTAGTTGACCACCGTTCGAATGTGGGCAATGTCCAGGCCGCGGGCGGCCACGTCAGTGGCCACCAGCACCCTCGACTCCATCCGCTTGAAGGCGGTAATGACGCCATTTCGATCCACCTGGTTCATGTCGCCGTGCAGGAGGAGCGGCTTGAAGTTCGTCGCCGATTCGATATTGGCCGCCAGCTCCACGGCGTTCGCCTTCTTCGTGACGAAGATCAGCAAACTGCCGCTCGAGGTGAAGCCGACCAGGTTGGCCAGCAGCCAGTCCCACTTCTCCGAGCTGCCCGAACGAAAGACATGCACGTCCTGGGTGATGTCGGCATTCGCGTCGCCAATCTCCCCCTGGACGATGCGAATCGGGTCCGTCAGGACGTCCCTGGCCAGCTTCTCAATCCTCTTCTTGAAGGTGGCGCTGAACATCAGCGTCTGCCGGTCGGGGCGGACGTGGTTGCAGATGGACCGAACCTGGACCTCGAAGCCCATGTCAAACATGCGGTCCGCCTCGTCGAGGACCAGGTAGGTGGTTCGGAGGAAGTTGGTCGCCTTCGCCTTCACAAAGTCGATCATGCGGCCCTGGGGGAGAGGAGAGAAAGAGGGGTTTTTAAAAGAAGTTCGAAGGATTTGGAGGAGCTTAGAAGAACAACACTCACCGGCGTCGCCACGACAATCTCCGCGCCCGCCTCCAGGTCCTGGCTCTGCTCGTACTTGCTGCCGCCGCCGTAGGCGCACACCACGGTAATCCCATAAGGTTTGGCAAAGCGCTTCGCCTCGGCGTAGATCTGCTGCGAGAGCTCCCGCGTGGGCGCCAGTATGACGCCGATGGGCCCGTCGCCGGGCGCCAGCGCCGGCTGGTCGAGAATGTGCACCAGCAGCGGCCAGATGAAGGCCGCCGTCTTCCCGGAGCCCGTTTTGGCGATGCCGATCAGGTCGCGCCCAGAGAGGGCAGCGGGGATTGCCTGCAGGGTGGGTGGAGTGGAAATAGATTTAGAAATTGGGAGGGCAAATCGAACTGATGATCTTACCTGAGCCTGAATCGGCGTCGGCTGTGTGTACTCCAACTTTCGAATCGCCCGCATCAGCACCTCGTCGAAGCCAAAGTGGGCAAAGCTGGTCACCGGCTTGGGCGGGGAGGGGCCACTGACGCGAAGATTCAGCCGCCGGCGAAGGTCGACGACGGCCGCCGAAGAGAGGGCTTTAATCTCGGCGTGCTCCGTGTAGAAGTTCCGTTCAAAGGGGGCGTAGTTGATCTCCGAGTGGTAGATCATCGGCAGCGGGTCGATGAGCTTCTTCGCATTTGAGGGCAGCGGGTTCCCATCGTCGTCGTATTCGGTGTGAACGCCTCCGCCCCCGACTAGGTCTTCATCATCAGAGCCGGCGGCGAGGACGCCGACGCCGGCGTTCGGGTTCTCCTTCATGAAGCGGTAGTAGCTCTCCTCGTCGTCCTCCTCCTCGATGTCATGCCGAACGCCGATCTTATTCTTCTTCTTTGGGTCTTCGGCAGCTGTCGATGACAGCTTTGAAGAGGTTGAAGAGGGTTTCAAAGTGGTGGTTTCAGCGGGCTTTTTGGCGCTGGTTTTAGAAGTCGAAGCGGAGGCCTTCTCGCTCTTGGCCAGGTCGGCCATGAAGGCGTCCAGAGGATCCTCCTCCTCCTCGTCATCCTCTCCTTCATCTTTGTTGTTGGAAGCTGTTGTTGTTGGCTGCTGCTGATCGTCATCCTGGTCAAAGTAATCGTCCTCGCTGTTGAACTTCGAGGCGAAGCGCTTGACGCCGGAGCTGGCGGCCGCCGCCTCAGCTCTCGAGTAGACATCGTCCGCACGAGCGTACGAGGTTCGGTGGTTTAGATTGGACGGCGGTGGGACGTTGCGGAAGTTCCTGGAGCTCATGGTGAATTCAAAGTTTTAGTCCTCAAGGTGATAATCTCTCTTGAAGCCGAAGAAGACCAGAGCTGTTGAAGAACAGAATTGCTTGCCTGGAGGTCCTCGATCAAAACAACAGAAACAGCGACTACATCGACCCGCTCTGACTCAAAACACTGTCTGCCGCCGCCTGGGTGGCAGTAGCTGCCTCGCAGTGTTTTGATTTGCGAAAAAGGGAGAAAACGTTTTCTTGTCGTAAAGAAACAATAACTTTTTCCGCCATTTTAGTTGTACTTCTTGGCCAGAAAGTGAGAGAGGTACTCCAGGCACAATCATCATCATCAGCAGCAGAAGAAGATCAAGAAAAAGCACTCTTCTTCGAAGCTGAAGAAGCTCATCCTCGAGGCCACTCGTAAAGCAGTCTTTCACCACCTCACCACCACCATCTTCGGCGGCCAAAGTAGAAACTCCATCATCACAAATTCCACCACCAAAATGAGCTTCCTCGCGCCGACCCACAACTACTCGCCGCTGGTAATCGACGGCGGCGTCCTCGAGGGCGGCGGGCAGATCCTCCGCATTGCCACCTCCCTGGCGGGCATCCTCCGCCGGCCGATCCAGGTGGTCAACATCCGCGGCAACCGCCCGAAGCCCGGTCTGATGGCGCAGCACCTGACCGGCCTCCGCCTCGCGGCGGAGATCACCGGCGGCCAGCTGAGCGGCGACTCCATCGGCAGCCTGGAGATTCGCTTCAAGCCGGGCCGGGCCGCCGGAGAGGCCGGTCAGTACGTCGGCGATACGAGGACGGCAGGGTAAGTTGAACTTCGAGGGAGTTTCGATTTCAGTTTCGATTTCTAAATTCTCTCTTTCCACAGAAGCGTCACCCTCCTCCTGCAGTCCACCCTGCCCATCCTAGTCTTCGGCTCACTGCACCAGTGCTCCCTCCTGCTGAAGGGCGGCACCAACGTCGGCATGGCCCCGCAGCTCGACTACACCACCTCGGTGCTGGGGCCGCTGCTCGCCCGTTTCGGCGTCCACTTCGCCCTCAGCCCGGAGACGGTCAAACGCGGCTACTACCCGCGCGGCGGCGGCGAGGTGGTGGTCAACACTGCCCCCCTGCTTGCCGAGCCCATGCAGCCGATTGAGCTAGTGGACCGCGGCGAGGTGACGCTCATTGAGGGCTACTGCTGGGTCGCCGGGGGCGGTCAACCGCTGGGGGCGGCGAAGGAGGCCGCCGAGGAGGCCCGCTCCGTCCTGAAGGAGTGCTACCCGGGCGTACCGTTGCGCCTAAAGACGGTGGTCGAGGAGCGGGTTGGAAACAATGGCTCGGGCAGCGGTGTCGTGTAAGAAAAGAAGTGATCTCGCTCGGGTTCGATTTCTATTTCCACTTACCGGCTCTTCCTCCTCCTCCTCACTAGCCTCACCGCCACCACCTCCACCGGCTGCCGACTGGGCGGCTCCGCCCTCGCCTCCCGCGAGCTGCCCACGCCCGCCGCGCTCGGCCGCTGGGCCGCCGGGCAGCTGGTGAGGGCGCTGGAAACCGGGGCCGCCGTGGACGAGTACGCCCAGGACCAGCTGATCATCTTTATGGCGCTCGCCTCGGGGCGGTCGCGGATGCTCGCCGGCAGTGAGCTGACGCTGCACACGAGGACGGCGATGCACATCATCGAGCAGATGGTCCCACAGGTAAGCAGGGATTTCTTCGTTGTTTGAAGAAGTTTTTAATCACAGGCTTTCTTTTTGTAGATCAAGTTCTCCGTGACGCCCTTTGACGTGCCGGGCAAGCCCGACCCGCTCAACCTGATCGAGGTGGACGGCATTGGCTTCTGCGCCGTCCGCGGCGGCTCCTTCAGTGGTGGGGAAGCCTACTGAAGAGGAGGACTGGACTGGACTGGACTGGACTGGCAGCTGCAACTCTGAGGACCATCGTCACCATTACCCTCACCATTAACCTCTTCAACGCCCTTTCTCTTTCGCCAAATGTGATATCTCCCTCTCTCTCTACCTGTTCTATCTACCGATTCATTCTATTTCATTTCAACTGATTTCGCACTGATCTACCTAACTGTCTCTCCCTATAGAGTCACACACAAATCTGCTTAGAGTTTAGCACCACTACCCGTGTTTTAAGTGGTGGTGGAATATATCAATCAATCAATGAGATAAATAAAAGATAGTACCTCTGCATTCGGGATGGGCTTGTTCTTGAAGTGGAGGTGAAGGTGGTGGTAGTAGTGGATAATATGGCGATGATTAGAAGAAGAAAGCTTGGCAAAGGCATTGGCAAAGATAGATAGATAGAAAAAGTGTGGGTAAAAAGTTGACAAGTTAGAAAGGGGTGAAGCTCTTGAAGATGATGATGATGAGATTAGAGTGACGAGAACTGTGGTCCTGGAACGCTTTTGAGGAGGAGCAGGGAAGGAGGTTTTTGAGGTAACAGGAGTGAGCTAAAGTGGAGCAAAAAGTTGAGCTGATCTTCTTCGTCTTCAAACGAAGATCTCCTTCGAGGTGGTAATGGAAATTGTTGCTGAAGAGCTGCTGTTGACCTGCTCCAAAGGGACGTAGCACTTGCGCAGCTTCCAAAAGCCGTAACGGACTTTGCGGACCAGCCCCAGCAGGCGCATCTCCGCCAGCAGGTCCTCGCTGACGCCCATGGCAAAGTGGACGGCCAGTGACCAGCTGGAAGAGCTAAAAAGAGTTCGAAAAAGAGTTTTTAGAACTTATAAAAAGGTCAAATTTTAGAACTTAAAAACTTACCTAGAATCTCCTTCTTCTTCTTTAGCTTTGGCCTTTCTTTTGGCCTTGGTCTTCGAGGAGGTGAGCTGCTGCTGCTGTTTCAGCTGCGAGCTGACCAGACTGGCCAGAGCGGGCGGAAGATTCGCTCGGTCGAAGCAAAACTCGACCGTCTCCGCCGAGCGCCGCTTCAGCTTCCTCAGCTGGCTCCAGGCGATGGTGATGGTGTGCTTCGAAAGGGGAGGAGGACTAGAAGAAGAAGAAGAAGGATCGATGACAGCAGCAGCAGCCTGATCAGCAGCTTCAGAAGTCGATGATGATGGTTGAGGACCGTTTTGTTGTTGTTGCTCTTCCTCTTCTTGAGAAGAAGAAGAAGAGCTGTTGGTGTTGAAGTTGTTTACTTTGAGGTGGTGGTGGTTGTTGTTGTTGTTTATCGTCTCCTCTTCTCCTCCTTCTGCTCCTCGATCCAGGTCAATGAAGATCGCCTGGCGGTTGTAGCGAAGCCTCAGCTGACCAAGGTCAGCGGCGAAGCCGTAGTATGTTCCGGTTCGATAGCTGGTGCCGCCGCCGCCTTCATCGTTTGGACACCGACAAGCTCGGGATCTGTAGGAGAAAAAGGGTATCATGGTAGTTCTCTGTGTTTGATGAGGATTTGTGGATTTGGTGGGTAGGATTTGCAGGGAGGGATTCAGGAAGGAGAAGGCAAGCGAGTTTGGGAGGTTTTGGAAATTCGAATTGCTCACAACGTCAAGGTCTTGCTGAGGCCGGGCACGCGATCGACGAGCGACTGCCAGGAGCGCCGCTTGTACATTGCTTCACTGCTGATAAGATGGGAGAGATGATAGGCCGATAATCAGCAGATAAACTGAGCGAAATGATGAAAAGCTCAGGAAAATGTTTTGTTTTGTTTTGTTTTGACGAGCAGCAGCAGCGGTGGCAACGGTGGTGGTGGTGGTGCTTAGTCAGATCACCACGAAAACCAAAACAGAAAACTCACCACCACCAGATCGTTGCCTCATTCGTTGCTGGTGAAAGAGGAGAGAGAGAGAGGGAGAGGGAGAGAGAGAGAGAATCATTTGGCTTCGCAGTCCACTGCCATCCATTGCAGTCGCTGCTAATGTTGCTCATCGATAAACTACTACTTTTTGTTTCTGGCGAAAAGTAGGACGGCCGGCATTTATCAGGGGGGATTCTCATATTTCAGCAGTGCTGTCATCGTCGTTGTCGACGAGAGCAAAAGCATATCAGTTTTAAGTTGTCAGTTTCAATGGCTGCCATTTTTCTAGGCTTTGAGGAGTTCTAGTATTTTGTGGTGAAGGATTCTTCTTTTAGATTCACCATACAGAATCATTCTTATTTTCACTTAAAAAGATTCTCTTCAGTTCTTAGGAGAGTGTTCTCTTGTGTTGTTGTTGTTGTTGTTGTGGCTGTCTGTTTCTAAATGTGGCCTTCTTTGCATACAAGATGGCGACAGGTGGATCGTAAAGAAGAACTTGCTTCAAGTAGTGGTTCCAAAGCGGCATTCAACCAGCAGGTAATTTCAAGAATGAAAATGGTGGTGAAAGAAGTGGTGGTGTTGTTTCCTTTTTGGTCGCCCGCAGACGAAAGCTGAGAGTCTTCTCACTTCTCCTCTATTGTTTACTCTTCTGTCGTCTGAAGGTTTATTACGACCACCTCCAACACTTCAACGCACATTTGTGTGGTGGTGGTGGTGATTTACTACCCTTTTCTTTTTACCACCTCACTTACAACGCACAACCACGCCTGAGTTTTTAAGTGCAAACACAAAAACAACAAAAATGACTATCGTACAAGAAGAACTGCAATCAACATGTGATCCTTGAACTTGGCAACTGAACCACTGTGAGGAAGCTTCTTTGTCTGCTGGCTGCTACTGCTGCACTTGATGCTTATCATATTGTACAGTGTGTGTGTTTGCTTTAGCAGTCAGTCCAACTACCCACATAAAATGAAGAAGACGAAGAAGAGGTGGCCACCAGCATCAAATCAACTGCCTTCATTTCCACTCTGTTATCTTCAGTTTGTTTAGCCTCAGCAACTGTCAGTCACTCCAGCCAGCCAGTGAATCCTCGGCCTTTATTTCCTCATTTTTTCACTCTAATCTGCATTTAAAGTCTTCGCCGACGATTACCATCATCATCATCGTCATCATCGTTGGCAGCAGCTTATAAATTGTTGGTTTTCTTTTTGCTTGATTTCTGCTGCTGGGAAAATCCGCACTTGATTTCATTCATTTTTTTGGACTTTGCAAAAAGGAAAGTCGACTCAGTGAAAAAGCAGCAAAGAAATGAAGTTCAAACTACTGCCAATGATAATGGTGGTCATCAAGGTCGCTTCGCTGTTTCAGCTCTCCTTCTTGATCATCACCTTCTCCTCGAGTTTGTTTTTGGACTTTGTGGTAAGTTTACTGAGCTGTTTACTTTGCCATTTAGAACTCAAAATGTTTTTGTCTTTTTTTCAGTCGGCCAACGTCAACCACACCATCTGGCCCCATCCACAGCACCTGAACACCTCCTCCCGCCGCTACTACCTCCTCTCTTCGGACGACTTTACCATCGTCGACAATTCCTCCTTCACCTCCAGCTGTGAGATCATCACCGAAGCCATAAAACGGTACCGAAGCCGCCTCTTCATCGAAGACTGCCGCCGCCTAAATCCAGCCTTCACCGGCCACTATTTCCACCCTCGAAACGCCGATCCCACCTCCTTCCTCAAAGCCGATGGCCCGGCCAACTTCTTGGGCGTCCTTCGAAATGTCACCCTAACGCTCAGTCCTGGAGCTACCTGTGAGAAGCTGCCACATCTGGGGATGAAGGAGGAGTACTTTGTGACGGTGGATGAGCGCGGAGGTGGGGCGGAGATCAGCGCCCACTCCGTTTGGGGAATTTTAAGAGGTAGGTTTTGTGGTGGTGCTTTTTAGAACTCTGTACGATTTCTATTTTCACTTTTTAGGCCTCGACACCTTCAGCCAAATGCTCCGGTTGGTAGGCCGAAACCAGTACACACTGCCCGCGGCCAAGGTCCTCGACACGCCTCGCTTTCCCTGGCGCGGGCTGATGATCGACAGCGCTCGTCACTTTCTTCCACTTCATGTCATCAAGGAGACGCTCGATATAATGGAGGCCAACAAACTGAACGTCCTCCACTGGCACCTCGTCGACGACCAGGCGTTTCCCTTTGTGTCGACCTCATTTCCCTCCCTTTCAAAGGAGGGGGCCTTCGACCCGCAGACGCACGTCTACACCCCCGAAGACGTCCAGTCGGTGGTCGATTACGCTCGCCTGCGGGGAATTCGCGTCCTCGCGGAGTTCGACACTCCCGGGCACACGCTGGCCTGGGGAAAGGGCCTCAAGGGCCTGCTGACGCAGTGCTTCGACAAGCACGGGAAACCAGTCCAGCCGGACATGTTCGGCGTCATGGACGTCACCGCCAACGCCACCTACGACTTTGTGCGCAAGTTCTTCGCCGAGGTGGTGGGTCGCTTTCCGGACGCCTACCAGCACCTGGGCGGCGACGAGGTGAACTTCACCTGCTGGGCGTCCAATCCGGCGGTGCGGGAGTTCATGCGGCGGCGGAGCTTCGGCGGCGACTACCGCAAGCTGGAGGGCTACTACATCCAGCGGCTGGTGGACATCGTCTCGAAGGAGCTGCGGAAGAGCTACGTCGTCTGGCAGGAGGTCTTCGACGATAATGTCACCCTGGCGAAGGCGGACACCACGGTGGTCCACGTGTGGAAGGGCAGGGAGGGAAGTTGGCCCTCGGAGGTGAAGCGGATCGCCCAGGCGGGGCTGAAGATTCTGCTCAGCAGTCCCTGGTACCTCAACTACATCAGCTACGGCACCGACTGGACGAAGTACTACATGGCCGAGCCGACGAACTTCGACCCGGCCAGTGCGGCGCAGAAGAGGCTCATCTTAGGTGGGGAGGCCTGCATGTGGGGCGAGTGGGTCGATGCCAGTAATCTCATTAGTAGGACTTGGTAAGTTTTTGGGTGGATAAGAGTTGTTGATAAGGGTTGATAAGGTTTGAAGGCTAATTCTGTTTTCCCCTTTTCTAGGCCCCGAGCCTCCGCCGTGGCCGAGCGCCTGTGGAGTCCGGCCCACGTGAACAACCTGGTGGCGGCGAAGGCGCGCTACCACGCCCAGCACTGTCGACTGCAGCTTCTCGGCCATCGGGTGCAGCCGAATGAGGGCCCCGGCTTCTGCCGCTGTGATTATGCTATGTAGAAGGGGAAGAAGAATATTCTAGAGATTAAAGAATTGGCAATGATTCACTCACAGTGGTAAGAAGGTCAGCTGTTGATTGGGGGCAACATTGCTGCTGCTCTAGCGATTACGCAGGCAAGCTGCCGTTCAAGAGGTCAAAGGTCAACTGAGGGGCAACTGGGACAGCTGAGCCTGCCCTGAACAGCAGCACACACTGTCATTCACACACTGCACAGTGAGCGAGTGAATGATTGAATGAATGAGTGAACTGGTGGTAACGAGTGGCTTTCCTGCTAGACACCTGTGGAATCATAACATAAAAAAGTGTGTTTTGATTTAGAAATGGAAGTTTTGGCTATTCACTGATTACTTACCTTCTTTGCTGAAAAGAGAGCTTTCTTGAGAGCACTAAAGAGAAAAAGAAGGATAACTTCACAGCGAAATTGGATTAATTTTGGTGTTTGTTTATATTAGTGTGTTGTGAAGCTACAGAGAAAGCGTTGGGGAGAGATCTAAAGTGATGGGATATTTTGTTTGTTTGGTTTGTTTGTCAAAGCTGATGCGAATTTTGTCTATGAGAAGAGAAGTTTTGTCTATTGTGTTGGGAGTTTTGTCTATGAGGAGAAGTTTCGTCGATGTAAAAGTTAAAGTTGAAGTTGAAGAGTAGTTTGGGTGATTTGGTGTTTGTTTGTGTGATGAGAATTTTGTCTATGAGAAAAGTTTTGTCTATTGTGATGGGAGTTTTGTCTATGAGGAGAAGTTTCGTCGATGTAAAAGTTAAAGTTGAAGTTGAAGAGTAGTTTGGGTGATTTGGTGTTTGTTTGTGTGAGGGAGCACTTTGCGGTGTAAAAAGAGCTAAAACTAAAAATGGTTGGTATCTAAAAACGGGATAAAAGAATTCGTTAAGGAGAAAGAGATAAAATATAGAAAGATTCTGTAGAGAGAAAGAGAGAGAGAGATTCTATAGAAAGATAGAGAGAGAGAGAGAGAGAGAGAGAGAGAAAGATAGATTCTGTAGAAAGAAAGAGATTCTGTAGATAGAGATTCATTAGAGATCGGAGCTGTGTTGTGTGATTGCTGATGTGTTTGCTGATGGTGGAGATCATTTGCCTGATGGAATTGTCTGAGGGAAGAAAGAGGGCGAAAGAGATGGACTCTGTTCTACTGCTCACCGGCATTTGCAATTGCAGCATTCTCGGCATTTGCACCATTATCACCAATTTGGACATTCTCGGCATCACCCTCCTCAATCACCTCCATCCCCTGATCACCCTCCTCCTCCTCCTCCTCCTCCTCCTCCTCATCTTCGGAAAAATCGGGCGCCGGGAACATGCCACAGGCCTTCCGCTCCTCCTCGCTCATCTCCTTCACCACCTTCCGTATCACCCGCTTCTGCAGCTTCCCCCGCCGTTCGCTGATCTCCTCCCAGTGTCGACGGAGCCACTCCCGCAGAAAGCGGCCATTCTCCTCGCTCAGCAGCGCCAGCTCCCGGTCCTCCAGCACCACCACGTCCCCATCCTCCATCAGCAGGTCCCAGTGGTCGCGGGTGCCGGCCATCGTACAGCCCACCTCCATCGACCGCACCGCCACTACCTTCTTCCGCGCCAGCGCCCGGTTTCGGCAGGCGGCAATCTCCGACTTCTCCTTGTTCGGCGACGCCGACCGAAGCGGCTTCTTCTCCGGCTCCTTCTCCTTCTCCTTGGCCTTCTCCTTCTCCTTGGCCTTCTCCTTCGCCGCCTGCTGCTGCTGCTTCCGCTCCTGCTTCGTCACCTCCTCCTCGAACTGCTTCACCTTCCGCTGCTCCAGGTCCTTCAGGTGCTCCCAGGTGCTGTCCTTGGCCGCCCAGTCCACCCACTTCACCAGGTAGATGGGCTCGGCGGTGCGGGCGTCCCAGTCGCGCTCCTCCAGCCGCTCCACCGTGAACTTCTCCGCAAAGTGCTCCGGGTTGTCGGGGTCGACGCTCAGCTGCGGGAAGCGCTTGATGCTCGGCTTGATGCGCAGGATGCCTCCCGAGCAGCCGTTTTCGTCCTCTTCGTCCTCGTCCGAGTCATTTTCCCCGTCCGCTGAGTTGTTCTTTTCAGAATTCGATTTGGCGGCCGGTCTACCGCGCTTTCTGCCCGCCTGAGGTGGCTGTTGTCTCTGTCTGGCGGGAAGAGCTGGTGGGAAAACTGCTAAGCTTGCCACCGATGAGGCGGGAAAGGAAATGCCGCGAGGATTCTCGCTGCGCAGGCGGCTGCGAATGTTGTTTCGAGTTAGCTTCGGGCGAAGGGGAAGGTTGGCTTCGCGGCCACGACCACGGCCTCGTCCTCGGCCACCACGACCACGGCCACCACGACCTCCACCACGACCTCCACCCCGGCCACCACCACGACCAACATCGTCACGACTATTTTGACTGAGACTGCGCTCGCTGCGGCAGATTCGCCCTCGGCCTCGGCTTCGGTTGACGCGCACTGGGCCGCCCACTCCTGTGAATATAGGCCGCCTGGGCACGTACGGCTCGTCCTCGTCGGAGTTGACGCGGGCGCCGGCGTCCTCGCCCGAGTCCTCCTCGTCCTCCATCTCAAAGTCTTCCTCATCATCGTTTCCGTCGTTTTCTTCGTCCTCTTCCTCTTCGTCCTCTTCGTCCTCTTCCTCTTCGTCCTCTTCTTCATCGCCTCCTTCTTCATCATCGCCCTCTCCTTCATCTTCGTCATCTTCTTCCTCTTCATCCTCGCCTTCGTCTTCATCATCGCCCTCATCAGCCTCTTCGGTCTCTTCACCTTCATCATCACCCTCATCATCACCCTCTTCACCCCCTTCCTCCTCCTCCTCCTCGTCCTCTCTTGCGTAGAAGCTGCAAGCGTAGGCCGAGGGTGAATTAAGTCGAATCAATCGCTGAGGTCGATGAACCGCCGTCTGCGGCGGCGGTGAGAGGAGGTAGTCGCCTCTGGGGTGGTAACGACCGCCGCCAGGCCCAGGACCGAAGCTCGTTGATGGCTGCAGCTGATGGTGGTGGTTCACCAGCCGACCAGCGTTGGCCCCGCGGTTGTTGGGCATTCTGAAAAGTTGGGATTCAGTTAGAATTTGGTTGTGTAGGGTGTGTTAAGGTAAAGAGGTGTTAAAAGCATACAGACAAGCTGACCGCAGGCTAAAAGTAACCTGAATCCACGTCGAACCTCTGCTTATATATGGAAGAGGTGAAAGGGTTCGATATGTTCTAAAAGACACCTCAATAGAACAATACCAACAAAAGTTGATCAAAATGAGTTCACGTACCTGAGTTTGATGTTGTGGACCAGAGAATGAAAAAGCTGTGGACAGCAGCAACAGCAGCAGCCAAACAAGAGAGATTACCTCCTCTTCCTTCTCCTCCTGAGCAAGAGCAAGAGCAAGTTGCTCCTGGAATAGACAAGAAAAACCGTTGTAGTGATATGGAAATACCGTTGGTGATCAACACACAGATGTTTGTTTTGGATAACAATAGAACAATAGAAGTTGATTCAGAGGAATTCGAAAAACGGCTAATTAGATTTAGATAAGATAAGAAGATAAGAGAAGAACCTACCTCTTTTGATTGGGTGAGATTAGCTAATAGAAGTCAGCAAGTGTCGGTTGAAGAACGAGGTGAAGACGCGAAATGCGAAAGAAAGGCACACAAAGAAAGGGAGCAAGCCTGCTTTGAGCAAGCTGGCTAGCTAGCTAGCTTGCTCAGTTCGGGGCCTGCGCGCAGAAGAGAGAGAGAGAGAGAGAGAGAATCCCACTCAGACACACACACACACACGCTGGCCGCATACTGTTCGCAGAGAACGAGACTGCCCTCAGACAGATAGATCGGTGTGTGACAGTTGGGACAAAGATGGAAGAGAGGGACAGATGGAAGGGCTCAGACAAAGACAGTGAGACCCTTTCCTTTCCCGTATGCTTTCCTCCTACGCTTCACTTCAATTCACTGGCTGGGCTCACGTGCACAGCATGGGCAGCTCATGCAGACAAAGGCGGGAAAACCGACATTGGCCAACTTTGAATGGCTGGCTGGCTGAATGAATGAATGAATGAAAGAAAGAGAGAGGAGAGAGGGAAAGAGAAGGCAAGGGAAGGCAAAGGAAAGAATATGTCTGCTCTGCAATGCACCACCGCAAATACACAACTGTTGCCACTTGTTGTCTATTGTTACGTATTCGGTTTTTTTGTTTATGATTCTTAAGAGAGAATATTCTTTTAAAATTTGATTAGTTTTCATTTTTTTGTAATTCACTTTTTAATTAAAGGAAAGGGGAAAGGGGAAAGGAGGAAAGAAGGAAGAAAAGTAGAACAGGGACAATTTCTATCGCAGAGAGTTGTGGGTCGTTGAAGAGGAAGAGAGGAGTTTGTAGAAAGAAAGATTGAGGGAAAATTATTTGGCATTATTGGGATTGAAAAGAGAGAGAGGGGGGGAAAGGAAGATCAAGATAAAGGGCTTTCAAAAAGGGAAGAGAGAGAAGGAAGATAACACAAAAGAATAAACAGAAACAAAAAAAGAGAGGAGGAAAACGAGAAAAATCAAATACAAAAGAAGAAAAGAAGAAGAAGAAAGAGATTGGCAAAGATGATCATGAAGGTATTATATCACCTAGGCAGGAGAAGAGAAGAGGAGGGGAAAAACTGATAGGCAAGAAAGTGCCCAAATAATTAAGAAAGAAAAGAGGAGTTGTGTATAAAAAGGGAAGAAGGTTAGGGAAAGGTTGTAAGATTGTAAGAACAGAGAAAGAAAGAGAGAGAGAAAGAGGTGAAAAAGGGATGAAAAGTGATCACATTGAAGAGGGTCGACAGTTCAGTCTTCAGCAGAAGATGTGAAGATCGTCGAGAAGAGTGGTGGTGGTCTGCTCACCACAGATAATATTATTACAGTGTGTGTAATGTTGTATAATATAAAAAGGAAGAGAGAGAGAGAAGGTGAAAGGGTTTAAATATTATAAATAAAGAAGTTGAAGAAGAAGGGACTGAACTGACTGAACGTCGAGAGAGGAAGAAAGGGAGAAGTTGTTAGGCCTTACAGGAAGAAGAAGAAGAGGAGGAAAAGAGGGCGATGGGGCTTATTGTACAGCAGCAGAGCACCATCAACATCAACAGCAAAGAATAATTATAGAAAATATTGTAGAAAAGGTTTGCTGTGTTGTGGTTGCTGCTGCTGCTGTAGGTATAGGCAAAAGGAGTTTAAAATTGGGAGTTCTAAAAACTGAGGGTGAATGAGAGAGAGAGAGAGAGAGAGAGAGAGAGACCAGAATGGAAGCGGGAATGGTTCGAAGGAAGAGAAAGAAAGGAAGAACGAAAATGGAGTTGTGCATGCACAGATGAGATGAGTAGAGAATGTGACAATCACGGAGTTTAGAGGTTGAGGGTTGGTGAAGTGATGAGGATGGAAAGTGGTGAAGAGATGCTAATGATGATGAGGGTGATGATAATGCAGTATTGAGTAGTCGATAAGAGGGAGAGAAGAGGTCAGTGATGGTGATGATAATGAGGTGGTAATGATGGTAAGGTGGTGATGAAGGATCGATTATCACCATCAGAAGTGATTCACCTGCCCGGAGCTGGCCAGCGACGAGGTGGAGGTCCTCGTCGATGACTCCGACTCGTCGTAGGCGCACCGGAACCAGTCGGCGACGTCCACCGACCGGTCCAGGTAGTCCAGGTAGAACCTGGTGGCCATCAGCTCCTTGTACTTCGGCCGTTTGGTGTAGTCCTTCGTCAGGCTGACAACAAAAAAAATGTTAGAAGATCTTTTCGAAAAGCTCCTTCTCCCCCCCCCCTTACCATTTATCAATAAAGTTCTTAATGTCCGGTGAAAAGCCCGCAGCTGTGGACAGCGTCGGCGGCTCCTCCTGTATCACCTTCGACAGTAGCTCAAAGTCTGACTTGAAGTCCTGGTAGGGAAAGCGACCGGTGGCAATCTCCACCAGGGTGATGCCCAGACTCCACACGTCGGAGCGAATGTCGTAGCTGCCCGTAGAGTCGGGCGGTTGAATTCGCTCAGGCTAGAGCAAGGAAGAAAAAAAAATAAAGAATTTTAATTCTTGAACAAGAATCTTCAAAAACTCGATAAACTTACCGCCATGTAGGCGGCACAGCCCACCGACCGAGAGTGCGCCTTTGAGTCAATCAGCCGACCGGAAATGCCAAAGTCGCAGAGCTTTATGACGCCCTGGCGGTTGATGAGAATGTTCGACGGCTTGATGTCGCGGTGGATGACGCCGTGGCGGTCCTTCAGGTAATCGAGGGTGCTCACAGTCTACCCCAAAAAAATAAGTTTTTGATAAAAAAAATAAAAGGATCCTTAAGACTTACCGAGACGACAATCTTGCCGATAATCTGCTCTGGAACTCTGGTCTCCGCCCCCAACCGCTTCAGTAGCCGATCAAAGCAGGTGGTCATCAGCTCCATGAAGATCCACACCTCCGTCTCCATGATGTAGTAGCCGTAACATTGGACGATGTTCTTAAAGTCAATGCACTTCCGCAGCAGCTCCAGGTCGTTGATGATGTGCTTGTTGTCGTCCTGGTTGCCGCTGCGGCGCATTTTCTAAGGTGAGGAGAAAAGTTGAAAAATGAAAATGGAGTTTAAAAAAGGGATTTCCCCTTACCTTAACCGCCAGGTCAGTCTTTGAGGGCTTGTGGAGCATCTTATCGACCACACCAAAAGAGCCAGCGCCCAGCTCGCTCAGCCGCTGAAAGTCGTCCTCTTTGATGTTCTCGTATTGCTAAAGTAAAAAAGGTTTTAGAAAATTAAGTCCAAAAACATATCTCCCACATTTACCTTTCCACCAAGCTTTATGGTTCGGTTGTTCTTGCTGGCAAACTCCTCCTTCAGCCGTGAACTAGACGGGTTCGGGTAGAAGATCTGAGATCGGGCGTGGTTGACGCCACTACCACCTCCACCACCACCGCCTCCTCGAACCGGAGAGTTCGTAAAGTCAAAGGCGACCTGAGGTGAGCGGTGTTGTTGTTGTTGTTGCTGTTGTCTTGAACTCCCGCCAAAAGAAAGCCCACCAAAAGGACTTCCACCGCCGCCGCCTGCCTGATTACTGTTGCTGTTGTTGTTGCTGAAGAGGCTGACATTCTTGCCGATGAGGTTGTCGTGGCTGTTGGAGAGGCCGACTAAAAGGCGAAAAGTAAAAGTTAGGTTTGAAAAGTTGGAAAATAGAAATAGAAAGTGCTTACGATTCTTCGGTCTAGGTCGCGGACTGAGCGAGTGGTAGTCAATGAGGTTCGAGTCGGCGGCTCCACCGAAGAGCGGCGTTCCAGTGACCGAGGAAGAAGACGAGGCATTCTGTCCTTGGTGAGAAGGAGTTCCCGAGAAGGAGGGCCGATCCCTTCGACCGCTAAAGTCGAGCTGAAGACCTCGACCACCTCCTCCTCCCCCTCCTCCAGCTCCAAAACTGCCACCACCACCACCACCTTGACCTCCACCACCTTTTCTGAAGATGTTCAGCGACAGTTGTCGCTTGAATCCCGAGGATGAGAGCGAGGGCGACTCGGGCGTCTGCGCCGCGCTGAAGCTGCTGCCGCCGTGCGAGGGCGTCAGCGGCGGCAGTGACGCCCCCGCCGACAGGGGCGGCGGGTGAGGGTGATGGGGGTGATGAGGGTGAGGGTGGTGATGGGAGTGAGGGTGATGAGGGTGATGACCATGATGAGACTGTGGAGGATAATGACTGGAGGCGGAGGAGGGCGTCGGCGGCGTCGGCGACACCACCGAGGAGGGTGAATTGGAGGCGGTCGAATTGGAGCCACCGAGGGTGAAGAGGTTGTGCGGCGAGGTGACCGAGGAGGTGGAGGTGGAGTGGTGGTGGTGCTGATGCTGACCTCTGCTTGAAGAGTGCTGGTTCGTCATGATCGGCTGACTGCTCGAGTTGACGAGAATGCTGTGCTGGTGCTGGTGGTGATTCGGTTGTTGCTGATAATGAGGAAATGATGAGGCTCCGCCGCTGGAGCTGCTCACCCCGGTCAGCGGAGGGTGAGCAGGCGGAAAACCTCCTCCTCCTCCTCCTCCTCCTCCTCCACCAAAACCTGCTCCAGCAGATGACTGGTGCTGAAGAGGTAAATGTGGAGGGTGATGAGGAGGGTGAGCAGGGTGAGCAGGTGAGGCAGTCTGCGAGGAGAAGGCTGAAGAAGTTGCTGAAGAGGTGTTCGTGGTCGTTGAAGAAGCGTTTCCTCCTCCGCCAGCATACGCTGGAGATGGAGTTGTTGAGGTGGAGTGCTGCCCTTGATGGAAGTGGTGGTGATGGGGTGACGGGGAAGAGGTGTTGCTGCTGTTCTGACCACCACCTCCTCCCGAAGAAATGTTTAGCGGAAGATGAGGCGGAGGTTGCGGCGGCGGCGGCCCGGGCGCAGGGCTGCCCAGTGGCAGTGAAAACTGCTGCCCCGGAACGCTGTACGGCTGGTTCGAGTGGTGCAGCTGGATCATCTGAAGAAGAAGGGGAAGAAAAGCGGTGATAAGGTTGATAAGGTATTAAAAGGTTAAAACTTTATGATTAGTACCTGTTGCTTGGGATAGGCGCTCTTGACGAGCTTCGAAGCTGTGGCAGCGGCGGCAGAGGCGGCAGACATGTCACTGTTTTCTTTATCACCCGTGCTCTTCAAGTCACCACCAACTTCTTCGGCAATCGGAGACTGCAGCTGCTGCTGATGATGTTGATGATCACCACCGGCGCCTGTACTTATAGCTGCTGCTGCTGCTGCTGCTGCTGCTGAAGTGGTCGTCGAGGTAGGAGCAGCAGCTGTAGCAGCATTATCACCAGCCACCACAACTGAAGACTGTGGTGGTGGTGGCGTCTTCAACGTCAGCCAGATTCGATTGAGGCGGTCTGCTATCTTCGTGAAGTCCATTCTCTCTTTCCTTTCTCCTCTTCTTCTTCAACCACAACAGCTGATTAGCTTTTGGTGGTGGTGGTGGTGGTGGTGGTCGAAACAAAATCAATAGAGGAGGAGGAGGAGGAACTAAACTTTAGTGCTGTACAACTGCTGCTGCTGCTTTCTTTTCTTCTTAATCGCGACAGTGTTTGCACGACGATGTCATTTCTTCTTCTTGCTACTGCCTTTTTCCGATGGCGATAAGACAGAAAGACAGGAGGACAATCTCGACAATCTCCTTCGCTGAAACGGGAGATTGGTGGGAAGATGATGTTGTCTGCAGTTGTCTGCCGCTGCTGATGTTGTTCCCAGCTACAGTAGAGTGCAAGTAAAGATGATGATGATGATGATGATGTTCTAAAGGAAAGAGAAAAGAGAAAAGAAAAGAAGTGCTGAATGAGAAAAGAGTGCGCCATTGAGCGTCATTGCCGGTTTTGAGAGAAATCAGCAGGCAATCTTCTATCACATACACACAGCCGAACTGCTATCATCATTGAAACTAAAGAAGAGGGATGCTTTTGGCTATCGCAAAGAAGAGCTGCCGCTGCTGATTAGAAAGAGAAGGAAAAGAAGAAGTGGTAGTAGCCGGGCCGGAAGGTTAAAGGTCAAGTGCCGGCGACAGGGACAGTTCTCTCTTTCTTTCTTTTTTCTTTCAGTGTCACTCGTCAGAACGGAAGCATCTTTTGTTTGCACGGCACATTCTCTTATCAAGTTGTGTTCTATTAATAAACTACTACTGAAGAGATTCTAAAGTGTATTTGCAAAGTGGGCTATCGGTGAAAAGTGGTAACGGACGGAAACAGGACGAATCCCCAAATTCTGCCGCAAAATCATCATAATGTGATTGTCCCTCTCTTTTTATTAACGAGAAATCCTCTGCGAGCGGACTATTTTCGTGCATCTCTCTCTCCCTCCCTCTTACACTTTTTAAGAAGAGGCAGGGTAAATATATAAAATTCCACCGAAAAGTGTCAAAGTGAAGAGTAAAGCTGCTAAGGAGCTGCTGCTGCTGCCGTAGTTCCGGCAACAACCTCAACACAAAAGCTTTCTGTTAGCTTCGGCATTTCTGTTGTCCTCTACAAGACAACCCTCTCTCTCTCTCTCTCTCTCTCTCTCTCTCTCTCTCTCTCTCTCTCTCATCATAAATTAAACCACTACACAACACAAGACTACTTACCACCAAAGTGGTGCAATAAAAAAAAGTGGGCACAGGCGTAGAAGCTTGACAATACGAGTGCTTGCTTGCCTCAGTCCTTTTTCGACGGATGTTGTGCTGAAGATGGCCGGGGACAGCGATAGAAGAAGAAGACCAACAGTATATCAAAGATGATGATGGCAAAGATGATTTGGTGGTCTTGCGAGAGCAAAGTTTGCTACCACTGCAGACGAGGAAGAAGGAAGAAGAAGCGACAACAGCCCTTTTTCTGGTGAAATACAAGTCCTGCTGCTGCTGATTAGTATCAACGACCACTTTCGCTCACAAAGAATGAGATTAGCTTCAAAGATGCGGCGGCCCTTTTGTTCTCTCTTGCCAAACGACGAGGTTTGCAGTCGAGGTTGCAGCGTCGATGTTCAATTCACGAGTTGAGTGTTGAGAATAAGATGAGCTGAGTTGAGTGGAGAATTGTCAGTCAGACAGGAGAGAGAGTGAGAGAATAATATCCAACTCGTGGCAGGAGAGAGCAACCAGGGAGCAAGACCTCGTCGAGGTAACTTTTGCACTGAAGAAGAAGAAGTTGCCACCAGACGATGAGTCACACACTACTGACACTGCTGCTGCTGGTGGTGAACAAAAATAGAGACAGTGCTGGTGGTGAAGAATCAGAGCAGTGGCTGCTGAGAGAGAGAGAGAGAGAGCTAAGAAAGAGAAGGCTGTCGTACAGTGTACTGTACAGCAGCGGTAGAAGTGTGCGTCGCTGTACGGCAACAGCAGAAGAGGTAGCAATATCACTGGCTTCTACTTCTCCTGTGGATCCTCGTGGCTCAAAGAGTAAGGGTAAGAAGAAGAAGAAGAAGTGGCTGGCAGACAGATCTGAGTTTCTGGTCGGCCAGACGACCACCAAGTGATAAGGGGTTGCCGCCGCTGCTGCTGATGGTGATGATCAGATTGGCGAGGTCTTGCAATACTGATGCTGAGGACTACGACGATGTGCTGTGGTGGTTGTCACTGGTAACACTGTCTGGTTGTGGTAATGCTGCTGCTGCAGTGATGATGGATGGCAATGGTAATGGTGGTTGCAGAAGTTGCGTCGACTTATCAAGCTGCTGCTGCTGATGTTGCTGTTGTTTGCACGACCTGTGCCACACTCAGATGATCACTGTGTCTGCATTAGTCATCGAGGTCCTCGAAGCAAGAGTTGTTGGTGGTGGTGGTGATTATTTGTGGTTCTAAGCTCCTGTTTCTGTTGCTGATAATGGTGGTGGATTTCACCCTCTCTCTTTCTGGTGAAGGTGAGGCCGATGGTGGTGGTGGTGGTGTTGATGGCTCAGTCTGTAAGAATGTGTGCAAAAGAGAGAAAGGTGATAATTGGTGGTTTGTTGATAAAGAAGAGGAGGAGGTGGATAAAAGAAGGTGTGAAAAGTTGGTGACCTTTTTGAAAATGAGGAGATTTATAACACTGAAACAAAGTAAAAAAGGTAAAGAAGAGAGCCTAAGCTTTGTCCTAAAAGCAGAAGAAAGTGGAATGAAAATCGTTAAAATTGGCGGTATAAGAAAAGTTATTAAAAATGATATGAACCTTTTTAAAAAAACAGTGCTTTATGTGAGAATGAAAAGTCAATAAGCAATCAAAAGAAGTTCAGCAGTGTGCAAAGAAGAGGAGGAGGAAGAAGAAGTCGTGATCCGCTAAAGAGAAAAATGCCATAAAAATGAAAAAAAAGAATCAAATTAATAAGAGTTGAAGAAATCAAGAAAGTGAAAATTAATTAAAGCTAGATGGTCAAGTGATCTAGGGAAGAAGAAAAGGAAATAGAAGTGGTGAAGGAAGTGGTGACCTTTTAATGCGATCCCGAATACGGAAAAAAATTTAACTTAGATTTGGGTGTTCCAGGAACTCAACACAGCAAGCACACAAAAAAATGATTCACTGCCTCGAACCGACAATGACCTATCGAATCTGTGATTGCTCAAGCAGAGCAGCTGTTTAGCAGCGGCAGCTATCATCACCACCATCCTCAGCATTGCACTTACCATTACTCTCTCTCCTTCAATCACATCGGCAGGACATCATAATCACCGCCGTCGTCTTCTGCTGCTCATCACAGTAGGTAAGCCATCAAAGGCCTTCACCATCTTCAACCTCGATCCTCATTAGCCGAAGGTGATCAAATCTTCGAAAAGGGCTGAAGGTAAATCCAATTAACGGCGAAAAAGTAGAATGAAATTCAGGTCTCAAAAGTGGTAGTTAAAAACATACACTCAAACACATCACAACAACAACAACAGAAGCCGTGTGTGTCTGTGCTGTACAGGCAAAGAGAAGAGGAGAGGAGAGCAAACAAAACACAGTGCTGCAGTAGTAGCCGCAGACGGATGGACAGACCGACGAGGCCAGTGATGAGTGCTGGTGGTGGTAATGCTGCTGCTGCTGAAGACAAGCCCTTCGTCGTCGAGGATACCTTTTCGGTGGCGAGAGAATCCTCGCTCTTCTCTTGCTGGGAGAATCCTGTTTTTGCTCACACTGTCTTTCTGTCTTCTCTGTCTGACAGACGGCAAAGCAGCGGTGTGTGTGTGTGTGTGTGTGTAAGAGTGTGAAAGAGTGAAAGTGATGCAAGGCGCCCAGAAGGTGCACGTCCTCTGCGAACGGGCAAAGGCTGCCAAGCTAAACGTAAGAGAGAGAGAGTGCACCTCAAAGTGTTCTCCAGCCTTTTTTGTTTGTCTCCTTGGATCATCATCATCATTCCCTTGGATCGTCAAAATAAATACTTTGTTTAGTGGTGGAAGAAGATCATCTGAGGAAGGAAGAAGAGGAAGGGTTTAGGGATGAATGGTTGTGGAAGCTTGGAAGTTCAGGCTAACGTTTGGGAAAAGGTATCTTTGTACATAGTGTGTTGTAGGATTCACAGAATTGACAGGCTCTCATCAAAATCGAAACACTCCTCGCTCTACTTTGGCCTCGGCTTGGGCGGCCTCGCCGGGGGCGTCCACTTGAGGGCGGCCGGGTCGACCACCAGCCGGGGCACCTTCTGCCCCTCCTGCTTCAGGTGCTCCTCTACCAGCTTCGGCGTCACGCAGATCACATGCTGGCCCTTCCAGTACTTGACCATGTTCATCGTCTGCAGGGTGTTCACAATGTCCGACTGCGTGATGCTGGTCATCGTCGACAGGTCGCGAATGCTGATCACCGTCTTCGACTCGCGCATGATCTCCAGCAGCACCCAGGCCCAGTAGGAGCGGTAGCTGAGCTTCCCTAGATCTGATAAAGGCTTTTCCGGCGACCCCACCACCGCCTCCATCTTGCTCAGCTCGTAGCTGAAGGCGATCAGGAAACGGCCGTAGCCGTTCCGCTGAAAGGGCGGCAGCGTGAGGATGCAGGCGAGGTTGTTGCCCTCCGGGCTGTTCTTCTCCTTGCTGAAGTAGCCCACAATGTGGGCCACTGTCGAGGAGGAGGAGGAAGACGAGGAGGAAATGGGTCGAGGCTCGACCTCGGCCAGCACGTAGAAGATGAAGGGCTCCACGTCGAAGAAGAGCGTCTTGTGGTCGAGGAAAAGCTTCGCCAGCAGGCACAGGCACTGGCAGTAGATCTTCGCCTCCGCCCCGTCCACCTCGTAGACGGCAATGGTGTCCTTGCGGTAGATCTCCCGCCCGGGCGGCGTCCTCTGCCCGCAACTGACCTGGTGGCGGCGGTAGGTGCTCTCGTAGCGCATGTACTTCAGGCAGAACTCGCAGATCCACAGCTTCGCCTGCTTCCCATATTCCTCCGGGTAGGGGCTGAAGTACCAGGCGTCAATCTCGTACTTGCCAAACTGAATGCGGTCGATGTACTTCACCTTGGTGATGGCCTCGTGCTCCCGCTCCAGCGCCGCCGTCGTCGGGTCCATCTCCGCGAAGCTCTTCTGCACGTGGTTGATCTCATCGTGTTTGCGCTTCTGATTTCGGGTCAGCTTCCGGTAGCTGTCGTTCGGGTCGAAGATGACGGTGGTGTCGATGGTGGCGGGGTCGACCTCCGCCGGCTGCACCTTCTGCGACTCGTCGATGGCGGCGCGGGTGATCCACTCGTCCAGGCGGCGGTTGAAGCCCTCGTAGTGGACGTAGAACTCGTAGTTGACGATGTCGCCCGCCTTGTCGCTGATGGCGCGGATCTCGATGATCTCGGCGGCGTCTAGAAGGGTGGTGGAGAGAAGTGTGAAGTTAGAAATCGAGGAGAAAGGGGGAGAAATAGAACTCGCAACAAGCACTTACGCCACGAGCCATCCGATCGCTTCACCATAAAGTGCTCGCCAATCTGCGGAATGGAGTCCGGCCACGGCGACTCCGGCGACTCGTCCGGACTCATTTTTGAGCCGGTGGCCTTCGCCGAGGCGGCGACCGTCGTGGTGGTGGGAATCTTGGAGCTGGGAGTAATGGCGATTCGCTGAGAAGATTCGGGAAGAATCGAGAATTTCGGAGATGTTGGTGGTATTGTATTGATGCTATTGCATCAGGGAAAGTCTCGCCTGAAAGCGTGGGCGACAGAGGGTGAAAGAGTGAAGGAGGAGAGAGAGAGGAGAGAGTGAAAGAAAACACAACAGCGAGCTCGATTGTTTTCGCGGTGAGGGGAGAGCTACTATCGATTGATACTATCGGGGAAAAATTAGATTTTTGGTGATTTGGAGAAAAAGATCCAGAATTTGGGAGTTTTAAAGAGTGAGAAATTGCAGTTTTTTGGTTTTAACCAAAAAATGTTGAATTTTGTTTAGTATAGAAATTGGTGTACCTTTTCAAAAAAGGGTGTTTAACTCGTTAACACTGCAAGAGACAATCGAAATAAAAGGAAAAAAATGTGAATTTGAAAAAGTGTAAAAGATTGTTGGTTTTCAAGTTTTTGAAAACGCCTTTTTGTAAATTAAAATGTGAAAGTTAGGAAATAGTTTACCTTTTTCAAAAGCAAGACAACTTATTGAAATAAAATCAACCCAAAAATTGAAACAAAAAACAAATCGTAAAAGAAGAAAAAGGCGCTCAAACCTTAAAAGGATGATGAAAAGCAAAGGGATAATAAAAAATAAAAATTATCTTTTTTGAAAAAGTAAAGGAGTTTTTAAAACTAGAAAAAGTTTGAAATTGATAACCTTTTTAGAAATACAACACAGCAGGAATTAAAAATTTTCGGTAACCAGGCAACCACAGAAGCGGCGGCGGCGGCAGCAGCAGCAGCAGAAAAACAAAAGACAGTCTCTCAAATGCAAACACAAAGCAAAAGAATCGAGCCAAGAGCCTACGACGTAGCTCACAGCAAACAGCTTCCAAAACACAATTCTTCTAAAAACAACTTCTCATCATGAAGCTCAAACACGAGGCCTCGCTCGCCCAGCCGAGCTCACTTATCAACAGCAGCAGCTTATCAGATCAGTCTGCAGCTGTGATCACCCTGAACACCGTCTCCTGTCTGGCCATATCGCCGAACCTGCTCAAGTTGGCCGCCGTCTTCAGCTCCGCCAATCACATCGTCCTCTACGACCTGGCGGCCAATGAGGAACGGGACAAGTTCGCGCTGAAGTCTTCGGCAAAGTCTGCCGTTTCTGCTGTTGATAAGAACGCCCGAAAGTCCTTCACCGTGACGGGAATCGACTTCTCCGCCGACTCTGAGCGGCTGGCCATTGGTCAGAGCGACTGTGTGATCTATGTTTATCGAATTGGACAGGGTTGGAAGGAGAAGAAGAGCATTGTGAATCGATTCAATCTGAGCAGTCCGGTCGCTGCCCTCAGATGGCTTCCCCTGGGCATTCTCTTTGCGACCGTTGATGGACGGGTAAGTCCACTTTTTTTGGTTGTTGATAAGTTCTAGGAAGGCTGATAAAATCTTGAAAATTCCTCTTTAGGTGAAGATGATCTCGGGTACGACCAACAAAATGAGCGCTCTGCTAAACTCCAGCAACTCCTCCTCTTCAAGTCAGCCTCAAGTTGTCGTTTCAATGAGCAGCACCGCCGAGCACCTAGTTCTAGGACTTTATAGCGGAAAACTCCTCCTAAATTCGACCACCGGCCGAGAGTCGACCGGCCGCGAACTCCTCAACGCCCACAGCGTCCCGCCCTTTGCGCTGGCCATTACCAGCACTCGATTCGTCGCCGTAGGAGGTAGTGATGGTCGAATTCTCTTTCTCGAGTTGAATGCGGCGGCTTTGGAAAGCTCAAGTTCTGGGAATGCCACTTCGATGATGTCTTCAGCGGCCACTAGCTCCAGAGCCGCCTCCAGGGCAATGTCCTCGATGTCCACCACCGGAAGTGGTAGTGGTGGAGGAAGTTCTTCAGGAGCGCTGATAACCGCTCGGCAGACGATAGAGTGGGGCGCCGACCTGGCCGCCGCCATCGCCTCACCCTCGGGAAGCGTCGTCTTCTTCAGTTCACGAGACAGCCTGCTCAGCTTTGAGCTGGAAGGTCGCACGTGGAAGCACAAGATGGTAGGATCGAGATTTTGAGGTCAAAGGTCAAATTTTGCTAACAAATCAAACTTTTTTAGACCATCAACCTCTCTGGAGCTCTGCTGATCAGCGGCCTTTGCTGGAGCGCCGATGGAACCAAGCTGGTCACCTCATCGCTGAACGGCGCCGTGGACCTCTTTCGATGTCGGTGGAGGTCAAAGCTGCTCGGTGGAGGTCGCTTCGAGGTCAACTACGTCGGCCCTCGAGCCATCGCCATCACCGACCTCCAGGAATCGGCCGGCGGAACCTCGATGTTCACCGCCGCCCAGGACATCGTCGACGTGAAGCTCTTCAAGGCGACCTTTGTGGTGATATGGACCTCCTCCACGCTGATCATGGCCAGCCTACTGGATCCTCGAGCCACCAGGTCGGAGATCGAGTGGCACGGCCTGACCACCGCCGGCGTCCGCTTCAGCTTCGACTACGAAAATGTGGTGCTGATAAGCGCCGTGGGGGAGCTCTTTCTCGTCGAGCTGGGCGCTGATAAGATTTTAGGATCGGTGAGGACCGACTTTGTCAGTCCGCATCTGCTGAGGTGAGGGGGAGGGATAAAAAAAGCTTTGCTGATAAGCTTATCAAAAGTTTTTATCTTTTCTCCCTAGCGTCCGCATCAACGAGCGGAAGTGCTCGGCCAAGGTCTTCGCCTACCTCCTCGACGTGAAGACCATCTCCGCCGTGGACCTCACCACGGGACTTCAACTGTGCACGTGGTCCCACTCGGAGCGAATCGACTGGATGGAACTGAATGAGACGGGAAAGAGGCTGATCTACAGAGATAAGGCCCTCAAATTGGTCCTCTTGAACTTGGTCAACCAGGAGTTCACTGTTCTACTTCCGGCGTACTGCGGCTTCGTCCAGTGGGTCCCCTCCTCCGACGTGGTCGTCGCCCAGTGCAAGGAGAAGCTCTACATCTGGTACGACTTTGCCCGGCCGGAAGTGGTCACCCTCGGTGGTGGAGAGTTCAATGAGGCGAGGGAGATTGAACGATTAGATGGGCGGACGACGGTGAAGATGAGCGTCCCCGGAACGGACGTCGTCCTCGATGAGATTCTCCTTGAGTTTGACACGGCAATTGATGATGGCGATTTGGAGAGGTAACTTTTGGGGGATCTAACTTTACTAAAAAGATTATTGAAACTTTTGTGTTTTAGGGCGGAAGCCTTCCTCGAATCGCTGTCGGAAAGTTCGAATGGAAGTTCTTCAGTGGCTGATACCACCAATTCCATGTGGCTCCTCCTAGGGAACATCGCCCTCAAGAACCTGAACCTTTCGATTGGCGAACGGGCCTTCGCCGCCATCGGCGACGTCGCCAAGGTCGCCCTCATCCGCCAGTGTCAGCAAGAGACCGGAAGTCCGCTGATGGCCCTCCTCTCCGCCGAACCTGATTGGGCGCGCTTCGAGGCAGGCCCCGCCTCCTTTGAGGAAGTCCTCGGAACGTACATCAAAACCCACAACTGGGAACGGGCGATCGCCTATGCGAGGCGATTTGGCGGGGAAGCTTTGGTTGAAGATGTTCAGGGTCAATACTACAACTGGCTGCTGGAAACGGGCCAGCACTCACTGGCCGCCTCAATCCTCGAACGTTCGGGAAAGGTCGAGGAGGCCCTGGCGCTCTACCTCAAATCAGGGCGACTGTACGCCGTGACGAGGATGATTCTGGAGAACTGGGATGGAACTTCAACGAAAAACGGGAGTTTAAATGGAGGTGGTGAAAATGGAGGAGGAGCAAAGGTCATCAACGCAGAAACGATCCGCCGCGTCATCGAGCAGCTCCTCGCAAGGGAAGCCTTCGAGGAGGCCGCCGACCTCCTCCAACTTCCGCCCATCGATGATAAGCGGGCGGCGCTGGAGAACTACGTCGCCGGCGCCGCCTACTCCAAGGCAATCACCCTCGCGCGAAAGCACTTTCCCGCAGAGGTGGTCGGCCTGGAGAATCAGGTAAAGAAGCTGCTTTCTTATCAAGCTTCTGATAAGTTGCTGATAAGAACTCTTTTATCGTTTTAGTACGGTGAACACCTGCTCCACGAGGCCGCCGACCCCGCCAACGCCGTCAACCACTTCATTGAGGCGGGCAAGACGGAGCGCGCCCTCGAGGCGGCCATCTCCGCGCGACAATTTGACCGAGCCGCCGAGATCGCCGCCATCCTCGACCACCTCCCACCGGCGCTGGGCAAGAAGATCGCCGAGCACTACGCCGCCAAGGACGAGCTCGAGTCCGCCCTGGAGATGTACCTCGCCGCAGGGGCGGTCCGCGAGGCGGTCACTCTCCTCAATGGGCGGGGCCAGTACGCCCGCGCCTACAAGCTGGCCGCTAAGCTGATGGAGCCCACCGAGGCGAAGGAGATGTACGAGTACATCGCCCGGGGCTACGCAGAGGAGGGCAAGCTGAAGGAGGCGGAGAAGATCTACATTGCCTGCGGCGACGTCGATGCCGCCATCAGCATGTGGAAGGGGGCGCGGCAGTTTGAGGCGATGCTCCGCCTTGTCAAGCAGTACCACCCCGGTCTGCTCACAGAGACCAGCGTCTACCTGGCGAAAGAGCTGGAGGCGGACCGATTGTGGAAGCAGGCGGAGACGTACTACGTGGCCGTGGGCGAATGGCGCGCCGCCGCGCTCATGTACCGCAACGCCGACCAATGGGAGGACGCCTACCGGGTGTCACGGGCGCACGGCGGCGCCGTGGCCGCCAAGCAGGTCGCCTACCATTGGGCGGTGACGATGGCCAATCCGGGCGAGGCGGTGGCGCTGCTCAACCGCTACGGGCTGCTCAATCAGGTGGGTGGGGCAGTGGGCGGGGCAAAGTTGTGATTGGCTGGAAAGTTTAACCTCGGTTTTTCATCATCAAAATGTTCAACCTACTTCCCTAGGTCGTCGACTACGCCATCGAGACGGCCAGCTTCGACTTTGCCCTCTCGCTGATCACCGCCTCCGGCTCTGAGCTGAAGCACAAGCTAATTGACGTCCGCCTGAAGTACGCCCTGCACCTGGAAACCGAGGGCCGCCTCCACGAGGGAGAGGCGATGTTCATCGAGGCAAACAAGCCCAAAGAGGCGGTGGTGATGTACCTGCACGCAAACGCCTTCGACGAGGCGCTCAGAGTCGCTGAAGAGGTAGTGGAAGATGAGGAGGTGGTCAAGGACGTGCTGACGGCCAATGCTCGCTTCCTCTTTGAAAGGGAGCGGGCAAGAAGTGGCGGCAGCGATAAGTTAAATTCAAGCAGCCTAAGTATGACGCTGAGCAAGGTGGAAAGTCTCCTTCTGAGAGCGGGCCGAATCGAGGTCGCCATTCGCCTCTACAAAGACGTCGGCCTGTGGAATGAGGCAGTTCGAGTGTGTGAGCAGTACGCCCCGCAGCTAACCGACTCGCTAAAAAGGGAGATGATCGCCGAGGCGAGGGACATCAACGCTGAGGTGTACTTTGGAGATGAGGAAGGGCGAAGTGTTGGAAACAGAAGAGATGATAGTGGAGGAGGGAGGTCAAAACGAAGCTCCTCGATTATTCAGGTAAGAGAGAGTTTAAAATTTAAGAAAAGGTTTTAAAGGTTTTCTTTAGGAGTCATTACATGAGCCAGTGGCTCCGCAGGTGGACCTCTACGCCGCCCTAAAGGTGGCCGAGCAGAACGACGACAAGGAGGCGATTGTACGCTATGCAATTCTACTGGCAACGCAACTTCTCAAGGAGAGACTTACCCTCGATTCGCTGCGGATGCTCCAGCGCCACGACGCCGTCTTCCTGCTGGCCGACTCGAAGAAGCTGCTGTCGAGGATTGCGGTGATCATCCTTTCGGAGTTGGAGGACTTTACGTGGTCGGGAGAGGGTGGTGAAAGTTTTGGTGGTGGTGAAGGAGGTGGTCAAAGAACTTCGGTTTATGCGGCTCTTCGAGACTGCTTCTGCACCCTCCTGACCACCAACTCCAGCCTCAATGTAATCGAGCGGAGTCTCTTCGAGAAGTACCTCCTCATCTCGCACTACCTGACGGAGAAGGCGATTCTGGAGGCGATGATCAGAGAGCAGGAAGGGAGTGGAAATGGAGGTGGAGGAGGAGGTGGTAAAGGCGGCATTTCGAACTTCCGCGAACTCCACCTGAAGATATCAGTCTCGCTGCTGCGCTACACCGATGTGATTCGCGCCGACAAGGCCTTCTACGAGGCGGGCATGGCCGCCCGAGGGGCGAACCGCCCCGAAATGGCCTTCGTCTTTCTCAATCATTTTCTGGATCTTCTCGATGCGATCGAGGAGCACGACCTCAATGTGGATCACTCGGACTTTGTGGGGACGGACATTCCTTACGAAGTTCCGTTACCCTCTGCCCCCTACTACGATCAGGAGGTGGTAGAGGGGGTGAAGAGTTGGATTCTGCAGATGTCCATGGACACGGAGCTGTCGCAGTCGCTGCCGATGGATCCGCTTCGAGAGGGCGAAGTCTACGAGGCGAGTCTCATCAATGCCGATGGAAGCCAGTGTCTGCCCTGTTTGGTCACCGGCTACCCCGTAATCCGCCACAAGGCGATTGAGTTCAAGGCGGGCAAGTACGCGGCCAACAAGGAGGACTGGAATCGGCTGCTGATGCTGGCGAAGATGAGTGAAAGTTCGGGTGATGGTGAAAGTTCTGGAGGAGGAGGAGGAGGAGGAAGTGATCAGCAGCTGAAGGCGGTGCTGCACTTTGTCGGCCGCCTCTGCGGCAACGCCACCATCGTCAAGTTCTCCTTTCAGTAGTAGGTAGTTTGAAGTGGAAGTGGAGTTGAGTAGTCCTTGAGCTCGAAGATGAGAGATGAAATAAATAAAAAGTAGAGCAAAAGTTGAGCTGTTTTAAATCAAAACTTTTGATTTCGATCGTTTTTAGAGCACGCTTTCTTTGTTTCGCTTTTTTGGGCGCGCGCAGCCGACCAGCTCGCAAAGTACGGACCTAGGCTATTGCCACCCCGCTGAGAGGATGGCGTCTGTCGATTTAGCTTTTTTATCAGCGCCTTTTTATGTGTGCGTCATCGTCACTTCGCTTCGTCACTTTGTTTCACTCGTCATCATCCTCATCGTTTCTATTTCTCCCGTGGTCCGCGTTTTTAATTTTGTTGATCCTTGGTTTCTCTTTTCTGAAGATGGAAGTTTGTATGTTTCCTGGAATGATGATATGTTTGAAGTTCTGCTAACCCTTTTTTCCTTGTCGTTGTTCTCAGTACGCAAGCTGAACCAGAACATCCTCCGGCCCTGCGACGATCTGGTGGTCAATCCCGAGGAGGTGATCATCCGCAAGCGAGGCCGCCGAGCCTCCACCTCGATCACCCCCGTCCAGGCCCAGGCAGAGCTGGCCGCCCTGCTGGTCCTCGAGACGGGTTCTCCGGGGCACCAGCAAAGATCATCTTCAGACGAGGATGAGGAAGAAGATCATCATCAAAGTGGTGGCAAGCGCTCCCGAGGAGGCGAAGGAGAGTCGGACAGCGGCGTCGACCTGAGCTCGCCCTTTCGCCCCTCCGAACCTCGTCGCCGCCGAACTGAGGAGCCCCTGGGCGAGGGTGGTGAAGAGGATCGGGATGATCAGGATGAAAATCAAGAGCTCAAGAAGGATGAGATTACTGTGACGCCAAAGATGGTCACACCGACCAAATCAAAGCTGCTGGTCACTCCCGAGCTTATCAGCGGCGGCCGTTCAACTCGCTCCGGGTTACTTCTCACCTCCAAGGCGGCCACCATTGCCAACTTCAGCAAGCGAACCGCTTCTTCCTCTTCCTCTTATCATGCTTCGATGTCAGCAACGAAGAGGAAGCCGTCGCCCTTGATCACCAGCAACAACAAGGTCCTCAAGTTCAAGTCGTCTGCAGCTGTCCTGTCAATGTCAAAGTCCTTCTCTGCTTCGTTCTCCTCTCCCTCCTCATCTTTGAACTTTTCTTCGTTATCTTCAAACAGCAAAAGCAACAGCAAATCTACGAAAAAGACGATCACCACCACGACGATGATGATGAGCCTTCGAAGTAGCAGCAGCAGCAACCGCTGTCTTTCTCCGGTCACTCGCAGCCCTACCACCTCTCCGCTGAATCCTCGTCGTCGACTTTGCTTCTAAATCGTCTTCACCTCTTTTATCAACTCATTCTAAACAGGCAAAAACCAAGGATCACACATTCGGCTTTTATTTTAAGAATTTCTCATACCAAAACAAAGCAAAAGCAAAGAACATCAACTAAAGAAGACACAGAGTACCGAGTTACCTCATAATTTAATCCTGATTTTATATATCCTTATTTTATTCTTCTGCGATCACCACCACCAGTACCACCACCACTGATTTACCACTATTTTACTCGTCTCCGCCAACATCCCCACCAAATCATTTCTTATTTTATCTTTTATTTACATCATCATCAGTCTACGTCAGCAAGCAAACAAACGGAAAAGTACATGAAAAAGAAAAGTCAGCACCAGTTCTCGAAAATAAAGTCTCCGAAAATTTGCCTCCACTTTTTCTTCATGATTGCACTTGCTTCAATTCAAACTTCTTCACCACCACGATCACCACTTTCACCACTACTGCCACTGTCACCCTCTTTGATGACCCTTCCGCCCTTGGCTCGTCGCTCCCTTCGATCGGTAAGTGGACTTCCATTTCGGCGAAAGTAGCAGACAAAGGCGGCCACGCCCAGGCCGAGGGCGCAGAGAACGCAGCAGCAGATGAGCAGGTCAAAGGCGAGGAAGATGAGGAAGCCGATCCAGGCCATCTTCGTCGGACTATCATTGCCATCACCGCCGTTGATGAAGGGATCTTCAGTTGTGGTAGTTGTGTTGGTGAGCATGTTCACCAGGTCGTCGATCACACTTCCGGAGGGCTTTTTCTTCGAAGTATCACCACCACCTCCATCACCCTCGATCTTCTGGTAGCCCTCGAGGAGCGTCTGCACCACGGAGAGAATGTCGCTGAGCAGTTTGAGGCCCATTGATAAGCTAGCTTTGTTTTGAAGCTTGCTCTGGTAAGAAAAAGGTTTGCTAAACTTTTTTGAATGCTGAGTATGATGTCTGGGGAAAAGAAAGGTTTGTACGCAAATTGCTTTTTATTGTTGGAATGGAATTAAAAAGGAATTGTTGCTGTTGTGGGCTATTGTTGTACAGCTTTTGCAGCAGTAGTAGTAATTCTTATCAAGAAGAAATGATGAAGGAAGGAAAAATGCCAAGACCCTTGATATCTTATCAATGATAAAATCAAGGCTGGAGATTTTTGTCGGTGGACGACGAAGAATTGCCAGCCTTTTTGCCCTCCTTTTTGCGACGCTTTTTGCTACTGCCGCTGTTGCTTTTGCTTTCGCTTTTGCTTTTGTCACTTTTGTCTTGTTTCTTCTTCTCAGCATTGTGCTCCTTTTTCTGGGCGCGCTTTTTGCCGGTCACTTTTGGCTTCTTTTCCTCCTCCTCCTCCACTTCTTCTTCTTTTTGGACTTCTTCCTGAGGAGTTTCAGCCTTGCTCTTCTCCTCTTGAACCTCTGGAGGAGCTTCCTCTTTGCCAGAAGCTTCGAAAATCACCTCTTCAACTTGCTCCTGTTTAACTTCTTCTTCAGCTTCAACTCCACTTTCGCCATTACCACCACCTTCTTCATCAGCTTCAGACCCTTTCACTTCAGGAAGTACCTCCTCTTCTCCTTTCATTATCTTATCCTTTTGCTTATCATCGGTCCTTTCTTTTTCCTTCTTATCAGACTGGCTACCATCAGCACCTTCTTCTTCTTTGATGTTCACCACCGCTTCTTCCGCTTCCTCTTCTTCTTCACCACGCCAGCTCCACCACAAGTTGTGCTCCTTCAGCTTATCAAAGACCGGCTGAAAGAACTGGTTGATCTTCTCCTCGGCGGTCTCCTGTTTTTTACCACCTTGACCTTCGGAGCTGTTATCTTCTGAAGAGGACTCTCCTTCAAGAAGGTGGCCAAAGTAGGCGTTGATAAGCCGCTCACAGCAGCAGCCGTACTGCAGGTAGCACCAGATCACTGAGCTGAGGGCGAGGCCCAGGGCGCAGGTGAGGCCGACGATTACGAGCAGGGCAATGACCAGCAGGAGGATGACGCCCACCGCCGCGCCCCACACCACCACGCGGTCCGCCTGGCTGTCCACCTCGGCCAGCGTCGAGATGATCTTCAGCGCCTCGAAGAGCAGCGGCATGCCCTGGCAAGGCGAGAAGAGGAGGAGGAGGTAGGAGAAGAAGAGGAGGAAGGTAAGTGAAAGGAGGTTCATTTTTTGGGAAAGATTTTTGGGAAGAAGAGGTTTTTTATACTGAAAAGTTTGAGATGACGAGAAAAGGGCAGCTTTTGTCTGGTTTACTTTTTAATGTTTGAAAAGAGGTGAATTTCTTTCGAATTTTCCAAAAAAGAACGTTTTGATTTTATCGTCGACTCTTGCTGCGATTTTTGCTGCCGCCGCCGCCCTTGCTGCTCCTTTTTTTGTTTGAGCTTCTACGACCTTGACCTTGACTCGAAGAATGACCTCCTCGATGACCACTTCGACCACCACCACCACCGCAGCACTGATCCTGGAACGGACAGCCGTACTGGAGGAAGAAGTACAGCGCCAGGCCTAGCGAGGCGAGCACACAGACGATGAAGCAGATGCCCAGAACTGCGAAGAAGATCAGGGTGGACGTCCAAAGGGTGACCACCGTGTGAAAGTCGGGGTCATCGCTGAAGTGGGGGTCGGGAAAGGGCGTCAGCGAGGGTTGCGGAGGAATTAGGGTTCCCGGCGTGGGAACGGGCATGGAAAGGTTTTTTTGGATGGGAGTTTTTAAAGTATGTAAAGTTATTTGGATTTTGTTTTGAGTGGCTTTTTTAGGCTCAAGTGAACTTTATTGTTGAGATATGAGGTTTTACTTTTTTTTGTTCAAAATTCCCCTTTCTAATTTAGCTTTGTCTTTTCTTTTTCTTATCAGAAATTGACCTTCAGCAAATGGTTTGAAGATTTTTTCGTTTTCATTTTTTTTATCAGGAGATTGATATCGTAAAAAACGCTATTGTGGCAAACACTGTACGGTGTTTAGTGTGTCATAAAGTGTACGACATCTTTTCTGTGTTGTGTTTTAGGCTATCAGAAGATGTCTTGTACTTTTGCTGTTTAATAGTTCACTTGCTGTTCTCTGAGAACGAGATATTGATAAGAGTGTTGTAGTTATCAACGAAGTTTTTTTGATTGAGTCTATTTTAATGTGTCACCACTTTTTGCGATCTTATAAAAAAAGGAGTTTGCTCTTGAGCTGCAAAAAGGTTTTTCGTTGATGATTTTTGAGGAGTTTTTATTTGCAAAAATGTGGCAATCACTTCTTGAAGAAGTGATTACCCTTCTTCTCCGCTACTGGCTGGTAATTGGCCTGGTCGCTGCGGTCTACTTTTACTGGTAAGCTTTTACTTTTTTTTAATAAAAAAGTTTTAATCAGTTTTTTTTGTTAAAAATTCAGGCGTGGCACTCGAGGCTTCGATTACTGGTCCAAGAGGGGCGTTCCCGGCCCTCCTGCACTGCCTTATCTGGGGAACTTCTACAAGGCTTGGGTCCCCTCGCCTCTCCTCTACCGGCGGTACTTTACCAAGTACGGCAATGTCGTCGGGTAAGACTTTTAAAAAACCTTTTTTTTGTACAAAATTTTACCTATTTTTTAATTCTAGAACCTACTTTGGCAAAAAGCCCGTCCTCCTGATTGCCGACCCACTGGTCATCAAGCGCATCCTCACCACCGACTTTCACCTGGTCCGCAACCGGCCCGAGTCTTCAGCGGGCCATCGAATCTTCGGGCAGAATGTGGTGGCCGCCAAGGGCGAGGCCTGGAAACGCATTCGCAGCATCCTCAATCCAATGTTCAGTCCGCTGAAGCTGAAGCGGATGGAGCCGATGATGGAGGACTGTGTCCGCGCGATGATGACCTTTTTGGAGCGGGAGGTTAAAGGAGGTGATAAGGGAAGGTATTCACTGGACGTTCGAAACACCATGGGCAATTTTACGATTGACGTGATAGCAAAGTGCGCCTTCGCCACCGATACAAACGCCCACAACTCCACCTCTTCGAATCCCTTCGTCACCAACGCCAAAAACTTTTTCGCCTTTCGACCGGCCCGCTTCATCGCCATGTCCCTCCTGCCCAAGTTCGTCCAGAAGTTCCTCGTGAAGAATAAGCTCCCGCCGTTGAACATTGAGGAGTACGACTTCTTCGAGGCGGCCACCAGGCATATGATTGAGAAGCGGAAGGAGGAGCTGCGGAGTGGGCGAGGTGATGGTCACCATGATCTGCTGCAGTTGATGTTGAAGGCTGAAGAGGATAAAGAACTGGTGAACTCCATTGAGAATTCCACCGCCACACTTTCCGAAGAGGAGCTGGCCAGTCAGCGGGAGTTCAGGGAGATCATCGGCACGAAGTATCTCACCGAAGAAGAGGTTCAGGCGCAGGCGATGGTCTTCTACCTGGCCGGATATGAAAGTACGGCCAACACCCTCAGTCACCTGCTCTACCTCCTTGCACTTCATCCGGAAGTTCAGCAGAGGCTGTTCCAGGAACTTCAGCAGGCAAAAGAGGAGTTTAGGAAGCCGCTGACCTTTACCGAGCTCCAGAAACTCCCCTACCTCGATGCGGTGGTCAGTGAGACGCTTCGCCTCTACTGCCCGGCCCTTCAGGTGCCCAGAGAGGCCGGGGTCGATTACCCGATTCCTGAGTACAATTTAGTTGTAGAGAAGGGAACCTTTATCATGCTGGACATTTTCCACAATCATACCTCGGAAAAGTACTGGCCCCAGGCGGAGAAGTTTGATCCCGAAAGATTTATGGGCGAAAATCGAGAGAAGATTGTTCCGTACACTTTTCTCCCCTTCAGCTCGGGGCCTAGGCAGTGCATTGGCATGCGCCTCTCGTTGATGGAAACAAAGTTGGGCGTGGCGCGGATTCTAGACCGTTTTGAAGTGGTGAGGACGGCCAAGACGACTGACCGGTTGACTATCAGGCAGGGGGCGTTTCTGCTGAAGACGAGCCCAATTTTTGTGGGCTTGGTGCCTCGGAGAGAGTGTAATTAGTTTTTTAGTGAAAAGGAGGTAACAAAAAACAGAACATTTTTCAAACTTAAAACTAAAATCTGAAATTTTTTCTGTAGGTTCAACTTGCTTAGATGACCAAAAAGTTAAAAAACGCTAAAGGCGGCCATTTTTTTAAAGGTTCCAAAATGGCGTCTGAAGTTGGCTAAAAATGCATTGAAATGTGTTACGCTGCCGAGAACAGCGCCCCTACCGGCATCTTGCACATTTCTGTTGCTGGCAATGAACGGCACTGTGCTTGCCTGCGTAACACATTTCAATGCATTTTTGGTCACAATTGGACGCCATTTTTGAACTTTTAAAAAATGGCCGCACTTAGCGTTTTTTAACTTTTTGGTCATCTTAGCGAGCTGAATCTACAAAAAAAATTTCAGATTTTAGTTTTAAGTTTGAAAAATTTCTTGTTTTTTGTTACCTCCTTTCAAATCAAGTTTTTATACTAGTTTTGATTGTTTATTGTTTAAAGTTTATATTAAATAAAAAATTATCGTTTTTTTTAAACCGGAAGTGCCAGAGTAAATATCTTCAGAGTGTAATAGCTAAAAAGTACCTCTTGGCAAGACCTTTCTAACAGTACTAAAGTTGTTGTTAACTTAACTTGCTGAAAGTTGAAAAAAAATTATTTTTTAGGAGTTTGCTCAATAGGGAACGTTCCTCGAGGATATAAAAGGTGTTTAACGATAAAAAGAATCCAAGGATTCTAGGGATTCTAGGGACAGAAGAGATTCGAACTCTTGATCTCTTGATTCGAAGTCAAGCGCCTTATCCGCTAGGCCACAGTCCCACTGCTGCTGAAGATGAGTACTGGTATCCACGCTTTAAACGGCATGCTCTATGATGATCGCTTCACTTTCCTGCCTGACGACCAACTGAGCACACGTAACACCATCTGTCTGCCTTAGAAGGTAGAGCTGCCTGAGCCACAATGTTTACAGTACTACTAGTGCCAATTGGATTGAGGATTCAAGATGAATTAAATCATGAAAGCGTTTCCGGTCAAAAGAAGTTTAAGTTTTAAAATCTTTTTTCATTTGAAGTTTAAACTAGCTCTGATCATTGTCTGAATTGGTAGGTTTAATACATAGAGCATCGACTTTTCACCCATTTTTCCAACATAAGTTTTATCGCAAATTAAATGCAAATTCATTTTATTATGCATTTTCAGTCATTTATTGACAGCAATTAAATAAATATGACTTTTTTGTCAATTAGGAGAAAGATCAACAGAACAAGTAAAGTCTGAGAAGAATGGTGGAGACTTGAATGACTTAGAATGGGTGAAGAGGAGATGGACTACCGGTGGTCCATTCGGGAGAGCAGTTGTTCAGGGCTGAGGACAACGGAGTTGGCAAGGGAGCTCACTTCCATTTGGGCAACGGCGGGCACTTCTGGCGAAGAAGAGCTAGGCTGTGCTGACGGTGGCGGCGGAAGGAGCGGTGGTGGAATCGGTGTGGTACTCGACTGTATAATCCCAAATGATGATGAAGAATGGATAGAATAATAAAGAGATTCAAGATTAGCGAGAAAGGGAAAGAGATTGAGCGAAGACTGGAGAAGGCTCTCACAGGAAATTCAACAGGAATTAAACATGTAGCAAAGTCTCTAAAGAATCAACAATAAGTTCTACAAAAACAGTCTAAAGAAGGAGGCAAAGCAAATTGACCGTGCACAAACAAAAAAGAGAAAAAGGAAATATCACAACAAAATAAAGAAATTCATGATTCAAGACAAGAAGCATTCTCATGGTTTAAGAGACTGAAAATGAAAAACAAAACGGTATTTTTAGATTAGCATTCAAGGTAGACACGAAATTGCAGGCACACACACATAGGAAAGGGAACAACCGAGCACATCAAACACACCACAACAAGTACTCACCGAGAACGCGATGAAATGCGGCTGTTGAGCAAATGGATGGAATGATGAGGAGGTGGTGCTCTCAGAACCAGTGACATTCTTCGATGGCGGTGGCGGTAATGGTTGGGGAGGAGGTACCCTCTGGTGGTTCGCCGCAGCTGAAGTCGACGGCAGCATTGTGATGCCTCGCTTCGGCGAACCACCGAGAATGACCAGACTAGGGCCGTTGCCGCTGCCACCGCCACTGGAGACTCCATTGGCCCGTCTTGTGGTGGTGGATGAGTTTTGCTGATCATGTCGACCACCACCACCGACCAGATCAGTGTCCTCGTGAAAGAGCACCCCTCTGTCATCATCATCATCATCATCATGTTGGATCATCTAGTAGATTGATTGATAGGATTTAGTGTTAGCACTGCTGTCACTGCTTTGGTATGCGGCGCCTGCTCGAGAAGCTCGCGTTTTGGGCACCTTTTGCCGGCTGCCGGCGCCGTTCGACGGTGGTGGCTGTGGTTGCTGGGTAATGATCATGCTCGTCTGCTCGTGTTGACCTGCATTGTTGAGGCTATTGTTGTTGTTCACCCCAAAGGCCTCCCGCATCTGCTGCTCCGAGGTGAGCAGTCGGGCCACCGGCAGGCAGCAGGCGGGCATCGTCTCCATCAGCGAGGGCCGGGCGTGCGTCAGCAGCGGTTTCATAAAGTTGCTGTCAAAGTTGTACCACTTGCGCACCAGCCAGGCCTTCTCGTAGGCGCCCTTGGGGCCGGTGATCAGGTTGGAGTTGGAGCCGGGCGAGCCAATGTTCAGGTCGTCCACGGGCGAGATGATGGAGCCGTCGGCGGAGCCGGACCGATTGCGGAAGCGGTCAAAGCTGGTGCCGGCGGCGTCGTTGCCGGCGCCAAAGCCGCTCGAGTTGTGTTCCACCGCCTCGTCGACGTTCGTGGGAATGCTGAAGTAGGCGAGAATGGGCTGAATGGAGCTGCCGCAGAAGATCACCGAGGTGATGGAGACGATGGAGGTGGAGGTGAGCATCAGCCGGCGCGGCTCGGTCAGCGTGTTGCGAATGGCCAGCGCAAAGGCCATGGCGCCTGATAGATTGGAGAAAAGATTGTTAAAAACTGCACCCAAAAACTCTCAAACTTCTTACCCCTCAGTCCAGAGACAAAGAGGACGTGCTGAAACTCCAGAGGAATCTTATTTGTCCGCCCAAGGTTGAGAAAGTAACTGAGCGGGTAAACGTTCAGCGCTCGGCCGAGGATGATGGCGATGAAGGTCCAGAGAATGAACCAGAAGGACCAGAGGTGCTGCGGAAAGGTGAAAATGCTGACGCCGATGTAGGCAAAGATGAAATTTTCTGCAATAAAGTTGCACATCTCAAAGAGCGACTTGGTGCGGACGCGCGACTCTGGCGAGAGGTTGTTGTAGGTGTAGTGGGCCTGGCAGATGCCGCAGAAGAGCACCGAGACGATGCCTGAAAAGAAAGGTAAACAAAAAGTTAGTTTTCATAATAACTTCCCCAAAACAAATCACCCCTTACCTGACAACTCAAACGCCTCAGCGAGGAGAAAGCTCGCGTAGGAGCAAAGTACAAAGAGCGTACTCTCCAGCAGCGGGTGGTCACAGAGTTTGGTGTACTTGGTCAGCAGGGCGGTGGCACAGCCAATCAGCGAGCCCTGAATGAGACTGGCGATGAAGATGTAGAGAAAGTTGGTGAAGGCGGTGTAGACGGCGAGGAAGAAGCCCTGCGCGTAGTGCCGCGTAAAGGAGTCAATGGAGCTGGCCAGCACGATGCAGATGACGTCGTTGAAGATCGACTCGCCAAAGACGAGGGCGTGCAGCGTCACGTCGACGCGAATGTCGTTGAAGATGGCCAGCACGGTGACCGGGTCGGTGGCGCTGATGATGGCGCCAAAGTAGAGAAAGTCGCTGAAGCTAAACTCGGCCAGGGTGGTCGGCATGAACCAGCCCAGCGTCTTCATGACGCAGGCGACGATGAAGCAGCTGATGGTGGTGCCGAAGAAGGCATAGGTCATGATGGCGCCAAAGTTGCGGAAGAAGAACTTGCGCTTCAGCGAGTAGCCGGCGTTGAAGACGATCAGCGGGAGAATGAGGTTGAAGAAGATCTCCGGGTCAAAGGTGGCCTTTTCCAGGATCTTGGTGTTCTGCGGCCGCGAGCCGTCCGTCTTTGGGTTGTAAATTTCGCCCTGGAAGACGTAGGCGTAGGAGCGCGCCTCGGTTGTGTCCTTGCCGCTGGGGGTAATGCTGGTGGTGTTGCCGGGCTGTACGGGGACCAGCACTGCAGGGACCAGCTGTTTGCTGCTGCTGTTGCTGCCGATGATAATGCCGCTGTCATTGCCAGCCAGTGCGGGCACACCGGTGACCGCCGCCGTGTTGTGAATGAAGCGCCCGTTGACGTCCTCCTTGACGCCTGCCGGCACGTTGAACTCAATCCACAGCATGTCCGGCGGGCCGTACTTGATCGTCGAGTTGATGCTGGTGATGTTCTTCGGTATGACGCTGTGCAGACAAAAAGATGATTAGATTTCATTAAATCATTCCCTCCCCTTCTTTACTTACCTCAGCTGTGAGACCTCGGTGTCCTTGCCGGCGTAGCGAATGATCGCCCCCACCACCAGACCGTAGATGATCGCCAGCCCTGTCTCATGGATAAACTTGACCCGTTTGTGCTTGAACAGCCAAATGGTGCAGACGATGAGGATGAGGATGCTGACGTAGGCGAGGATGTTCAGCGTGTCCAGACGGTGCAGCAGCTTCGCCTTCTCGTCCTGCCGAATGTCCAACACTGCGTAGCCGTCCACCGCATCGGGCGGCACCAGCAACAGCAGCAGCTGCGACGCCAGCAGCAGAGAAGAGGAGGAGAAGAAGGTGATCATCACTTTGGAGGATTTCATCCTTCTTCCTTGTATAGAGTTAAAGTGTAAGAGGGGGTTCTCTTTGTTAACAGTCGAGAGAGTGTATCACAAGTGGTGTGTTGTAAAATGCATTTGACTTGACTTGAAGAGAAAG
>JAALOO010000285.1_pt1 | contig 46901 bp, 48 predicted proteins | sample 7257641 | NCBI WGS metagenome assembly JAALOO01 (sample SAMN14085613, study PRJNA598686) | mite metagenome | biome: ENVO:01001000; feature: ENVO:01001002; material: ENVO:01001226; isolation source: single female mite from University of Michigan culture on fish food culture... ...
CCTTGCCTAGCTCTTTAACTTTATTTTAAAGCAAAAACTGCAATTTTAGCTGCTCTACAAGCTGAGATCAAGAATTTAACAAAAAAATGACAATTTATATAGGAATAATACGAGAGCCAATAAATGAGAAAATTCGACTCACTCTCACCTTAATTGCCCCTTCCCCGCACTGAGCTCATCCTAAGTGGACACATCTTCTTATTGGCACCTTCAACTGACTGCCATCACCAATCACTGCTTCCCTTTTTCCCTTTATCCAACATGAGCACTAGCACTCTAACACCTCAGCAATCCCTCCCGTTGTGTCCGTTGGCCAACACAACTCTCGTGATCAGTCGTTGGTGCAGCAGCAGCAGCAGCAACATCAGCAACCAAGCCATGGTCACAGCCGTTAGCCCTGTCGACCGTTAGCTAGTCATATACTAGCAGTTTAATACTCAGTTTGCCTGTGTGTGAGCGGCGATGACAGTTGCTCAGTTGGGGGGAGAGAGAATACATATAGAAAAGTGCAGTTTGCAATGCACTGATCATCAGCAACAGCAACAGACAGACAACATAGCCATCACCGACTGATGCCGTCTTTACCGTCGCATTATACTGCTGCAAAAAGAAAGACAACTGCTTTGTAGTGCGAGCCTGCTCTAAAAATAGTGGGAACACTTCTGTGGTTGTTGCAAAAGTGTGCGATTAATCGGCTAATTTGTTGCATGCATGCACCAAGTGTGTGCCTGTGTTGTGCACAACATTCACATTGATTATTATTATTCGATCAAATCTGCTGGCGCCATTCTTCCACCGCCACCTTGCCACCTCTGATCATTATAAATAAAGCGAGCATTCTCAATTCTCTCCTCATGAATAGCTAACGTGGGAAGGTGGTGGCGGTGGTGGTGGTAAGCTCTGCAAAGCACAGGAAAACTCTTCCATGTTAACTTGACTGTCTTTCCTGCGTTTGCCACTGCTGGCACACCCGTTCAACAGGGAATGCCTGAAATATTTCTGTTTGTCCGCTCTTTTCATTTTGGTCCTGCTGACCTCTATTTTGTGTTGTTCCTGCAATAAGTCAGTGGGGACACAGGCAGTCAAGTGAGAGAGGGTCACAGAGCAAAGAACACTGAGGCAGCAGCAGAAATTGAGCCAATTGCTTTTGCAGTCTTCCTTTGTCAGTCCACTACCCCTACCACCACCACTTCATTTGAGCATTATTCCGAGCAGTATCATATTCAGTGGCCCAGTGCCCCTCTGCTGATTGTCCACTGATTGGCTGTAGCTATTAATAATTCTGCCGTGTCAATTGACGACAATGGCAGTTGGCACTGCCACCACAGTCCGCCGCATCAGTCTGGTGGCCATATGGACTACTGACTCCTTCTTATTAATATCACTCACTCACACATGTTCCATTGAGGGGACATGCAAGTGCGATTACGCTGCTACGATTAGCAGTGGATGTGGTCGCGTGCCAATCTCCAATGACTCGCCCGTCTCCTGACCTCATCTTGCCTCCCTGCCTTCATTTGTCGTTGACATTGCTCAGGCTGTCGTAGTGTCTGGCTAGTTGCACTTGCCACACTTGTACTGTCGTTCTGTTTTTCATGTCTGCTTTTCTGATGTTAGACAATGTCCAGCGCACACACAATTGCACAAATGACGACAATGCGCCAGACGGCTTAGAGGCTGTGAGGCTGACAAGTGGTGACCAGTCCTTTGGCCAGCCAAGAGATCACCATTGAGCCCTCACTGTGTAACTGGGTGACAAGTGTCGGTGACTTTTCATCCTTTCAGCAGCACCAGCACCAACGACCGTTTGTCTGTGTTTGTGTATTACCGTTTTTTTGCAACCGTTTTATTTGTCTGTTTGTCTGTCTGTCTGAACGTGCCATTGCCTGGTTACTACTGCTCTCCAGAGCACCAGTACTTAGGTAGTAATAATATCAACTGACCGACAGTGTCGGCTCAACAGTAGTGTCGCCGCTTGCCTTCCTCCTCCTCCTCCGCCGCCTTCTTTTCCCTTCCTAATCACTTTATGACATACTCCGAGTCTGCTGGCTGAGCTAGAATCCGTCTCTCTCTGCTCACTCACTCACTCACTGACTACTGCAGTCATCTGCAACTGCACTGTGCGTCAATTAATCAACTCGCCGCGTTAATTGCCGTTGTCTCGTTTTTGTTGTTTAATCGTCGTCGTCGGCAAATGCTCTAAACGGCACGGACTTTATGCACCAGAAGCTGTTGCTGGTGGTGGTGGTGGTGGTGGTGCTGTTCTTTTGTCCACTGCCGACGCTCGTTCCGAAGCGAGGAATGTGCAAACAAATGAAGTGGGAGAGAGTTGATGCTCAATAAAAAGTGGATCAGCTGGCACTGCTGTTGATGTTGATGGACAACGTCTTTAACGTTCAGAGCAAAGTGTCTGTGTCTTCACGAGTGGTGCTGCACTCGAACTACCATCACTGAAGGAGCAGCAGCAGCTTCACTTTGCTGTACTTTTTGTTTTGCAGCACACTGCCCTCTGATCTCTTCCATCCTATCCTATCCTATCTATCATATCGACAGCATCTGCTCAGACCGACAGACAGATCACGGCTGTGGCCCAATTTTCGACTGCCACCGGAGCTGAGCTGAGCTGTGCCAACAGTCTTATCGAACGTCGCCGTTGCCGATAAGCGACCACTGTTTGCCGGCCAATCGAGATTGCTGATCTCACTCATCTCACTTACTTGCTCAGTCTCTGTTTGAACGATCGATTGACTGCATGGCTAAATGGATGCATATCATAAAGTGGTGGAAGAAAAAAGATGAAGAAGAAGTGGAAGTGGAAGATGATGGTGAAGAAAAAGAAGCAGAAGCCTCCGTTGAGAGCTGTGTATCAACTGATATTTGCGCGCCTTGTGGATCAGCATGTCGCCGCGCGGCAAAAAAAAGTAGTTAGTGCAGATAGAAGATCAATAGAAGAAGAGGTAGAGACTGATGATACAAAAGTGTGTATGTGTTGTTGCTTTCTCGTGCCCACTTCTCCGATGCCCAGTTGACCAGTGGCCATCAGCAGTGATACTCTCTTTTTTGCATCATCAGTGTGTGACCAGCCCACTCTTTATGTGTTTGCTATACTTTTCTCTCCTTTTCAGTGATTGATAGACGTGAAATTTGCACTGAACGACACAATCTTCTCTTTGTGGAAGGTGCAATTAATAAGTGAATGTCGATAGATGGATGAATGAATGAATGAGGTGTGCTAACAGCTTGCAGCGTCAAGATTGCTCAATGTCCTCTAATGGTGCTCGGTGCAACTGAGGGGAAAGGGGCTAGGCGATGGTCAGCCAATTCTGCCAACTTCGACTGCCCAATAAAAAGACGACTCCACTTTAGTTGATCTTGAACTTTGTCACCAGTTGAGTGTCTAATTTTAGTCTGCTATCTTCCTACTCCTCCGCCACCACTTTTGTTGTGACCATATGTGCGCGTGTGTGCCTCTTCTCCTTCTTTTCGGGAGAATGCGGTTGGAAACATTGTGTCTGTCTGGGCAGTGTTACTGTGTCAGCGGCAGTTGTGCGGTCATTCGATACTGTCCACTTCCTCTTGTGCGCCAGAGAGACTTTAAAGACTTCAGCGGTCGTAACATTTCTCTTTTTCAGTTCTAGCACAAGCACTTTTCACTTTCCACTTTGCCCAGTGCTTTTCACCCATCACCATCTTGTGTTCATTTCTGCAGAAAAAGTGCATTTTCTCTCCATCTCATTCTCTCGATCTCCCTCTCGTTAGCAGAACCTCCACCAGCACAGCACACTCAACTGGTGTGTGTGTGTGTTCATGTGTCATTTCCTGGGACCGAATTCATTCATCTTCCTTCAGCATCACTAGCCTTCGTTTTGCCAGTCAGTCAGTCAGTGTGTGCTTATTTGCCTACTTGAGGCGGTGGCACTGGTGGCACATTCACAGTAGGCCTCCTCTCCACCACCACCAGCAGCAGCACTCTGTCGTTCATCCGTGCGACAGGCGAGAAGTATATTCTGTTGCCGCCCTGGCCAACGACGACGACAGCCCTGGCACACAGAAACAGTGGAGACCATGGCAAAGTGTCAACTGAACTAAAGAGAAAGTACTTTGAGGGAAAACTGTGTCGAACTGAAATTGGTTGGTCTGATGAAGCAGCGGCAGTGCATCATCAACCTCAGTGCAGTGCAGTGCAGGGTGTACCCCCAATCAGTGCGAATGTTTTGTCTCTTTCGCTTCAATTTTCGTCATCTGCTCCTGCTCCGACAGTGTGTGTGTGCCTGCTGTGATCGAACTGTGCCTTTTTTTCGGTTGCATTATATCCGCTGTGCTCTTCTGGCGACCTCTGATCGCTGATCAACTGTTTGGCTGGTGTTTAGTCTCCCACTTTCTTTTTCTCTTTCATTGTCTTCTGATGAGTGAATTCATTAGCAAAGTGTTCCTGCGCCTGTGTTCGCTCACAGTTTGTTCGAAATGCACTGAACTCTATCTCGGATGAGGTGTGTGTGTGTGCTTGTATGTACTGTTTTGTGCTGTTTATACTTCAACTGTTGATGCAGCTATGCCCAACTGCTGACAACGGCAACGACGCCAATTGCAAGTCGTCAAGTGTCAACGTTTGCTGTCACTATTTTTCTGTGTATTGCACTGGTAAGTTGACATTGCCTGATGACTCCTTTGCTGACTGCTTCTGCTGTCGCTCTGGTGACAATCCACCCTTTTCACCCATTTTTATGCTCTCATCTACATCCGCTTCTATTTTGGCGCTTTTGAGTCAATTTTTAGAAATAGTAATTAGCAATTACTTTATTTGTCAAAATTGAGTTTGTCGACAGTGATTTTACTTGTGTGAAGTGCTCTTCTTTTTAGAATCTCTTTTTGTACTCTTTTTCAATTTACTCTTTGTGTTTCCGCTTTTCTTGCTTCTTGAAGAAGGCCGACTAGAAGCTGCTCCCTTTTTTGAGGAGCGGTGCGAAACTGTTGTCCGTTGTGGTGGCTGTGGGTGACTGGATGACTGAGACTGTTGTTCGCAGTTGAAGAAAAGGCTGAAGAGGCACCAGCTGAAGAGGAGTAAAAAGACGGAGTAGAGTACAAAGGCTATGAGGACTACCATGGCAGGGTCCAGTGTCCAGGACCAGGGTCGATTGGTGGTGAGGAAGGCGGTCATTTGCAGGAGTAGAAAGAAGAAGGACATCAGGACGATGTAGAGGACAGTCTGGTGGACGGCCAGTGAGATTCGGTTTGGCAGTGCGTTGAGGTAGTAGATTTTGTAGCGATCCAGGTAGTGCTTCACCAACATGAAGAACAGGCCAACGGGGGCAATGAGGGGACAGGCAACGGCGTAGATGACCACGATGGAGAAGATGAGGAGGTCGCTGGTGAAGTTGCTCACGTAGCTGAAACTAAAGGGGAGCGTTTTCTCACGGGCTCGGTGGAACTCTGCTTCATTCTTTGGGTAAATGAGGCAGTTGAAGATGTAGTAGCTGAGGTCGCCCAGTCTAAGCAGGTCGTAGGTTAGATCGAAGAAGGTGTAGACGAAGATGAGCTTGAGGAAGAAGACCGAGTTCTGAGAGGGAAAAAGGCACTTGTACAGCTGGATCATCTCGGTGGACTTGTCGATGTACCAATTGGTTACTAGAATTTGAATTCTGTGCAAATGTACAAATGTGCTCAATGAATGAGGCAGTAGAAATGATGTTTGTTTTAGCTTACGAAAGCAACCCCGTTGAAGGTGCAATGAATCCGGTGAAGAAGAGCACCATGTAACTGGTCTGCAGTAGCCGGTGGTCTTTCGAGGACTTTGTCATTCGAGGCACAAGTCGCTGGATGTAGATGGACAACTCGGGAACGTACTTGTCGAGTAGACTTGCAATAATCAGACTGATATTGTCCACCAGCAGCCATTGAACCCAGTCCATCTTGCTCTTAGGCGGTTTATCCTTTTCCTCCTTTTCAATTCCAATTTGGATTAGTATCAAGTGCAGGTAATTTGTAGCTATCAAGGGAGTGGTGAGACAGAATACGCAGAGGATGAGAAGAATGGTTAGAATGTAGGCGGTAAAGCAGGCCTTGTTTGGGCTCATGATTATGTCACTCCTGTGTGAAATGTTTGGAGTCAAATGAGAAGTTTACGAATATTTTGCCTGCCTTACCAGACAATGTCTTCTGGAACGGGTGCAAAACGAGCATCCCAGTCATTGTAGACATATTTGTCGCCTTCACTAGATCCCCGACCACAGCAGCCACAGCAACAGATGTTTCCTAAAGTCATCAAATCGTGGTGCAGTGTTCGTCGGTTCATTGTGGCTTCAAAGTGTTTTAGAACTCTTGAAAAGAAAAGAAAAAAGATAAAAAAAACTGTAAATGACTTAGAAGATTATCAAGCGTTTACCTTTGTGCCATTGAGGCATTTTGGAACTGCACAAAGACAACATGCTCCAGAGTGCTCAGCACTTCATCAGTTTGATGCTTGACAACCTTTTCGTACTTTTCACTCTCTTTGGTGTAGTACTCTAGCGCGTTCACCCAACTGCGACAGCAGAAAATATTCGGATTCACCTGCAGCGGTGTGCCGTTTTCCTCTTCGTAGCATTTCGAATAGCGAACTGCCTCTTTCAACATCTGCAGATGCGCTTGAGTGTTGGCCAGCTCGGCAATGTCGTAGGTGTTGGTGATTCGGGTCACCTTCACCGAGTGAAAGCATCTCTTGAAGTAGCGGTACAGCGTCCTTGCACTGCGCATTATCTCCTCGACGTTGGAAAACATTAAGGTGCGTTCATCGCAAACTGGCTGGTGAATGGGCAGGTGATTCCAGTACAGTCTCATCACCACAACACCCTACAGAGAAAGGTGTATTTAGCTAGAAGAGTTTTTTTGCTAAAAATATGGATACTTACAAGAATTACAAGTAGTACCGTAACCACGGCATGAATCCAGAGCATCTTTGACGAACTGTCCAGTGCATTGATGGTCGTCTTCTCAAAGTTGTCCCCCTCAACGGTGCCGCCGTAGACATTGGCGGGCAGCAGCACCAGCAGACAGATTCCACTCAGCATCGTCAGGTAGTAGATGAGGTACTGCTGACAGAGCAGGTACTGGGCGGCGTCTGCACCTCGATGGCGGCGAATGTCACCGAGGGGAATGCACAGGTAGTCCCACAGCCAGAAACGTCGACGGCCCAGGCTGTCCAACTGCTGCTGGTGCTCTTCCTTTGCCCGTTCCTTGGCCAGATTGGTGAGCACTATGTGGGCCGACTTGTTGGGATCATTGGCGTGAGGCCACAGCTCAGGTGGCAGGTAGGAGTCCTTTTTCTGCCGGTCAATGGTGCACGGACCTGAGAGCATCTCCGCCGAGCGGTCGCCGTAGATGAACTGCACCCAACTATGCAAATGACGACAACTGTTAGGCTCAGTTTGGGTAGTTAAAGTGCACTCACCCGATGTTCCAGTCATTGTAGTATGGTCTACGTTTGAGGTAGTACACTCGAATTGCCGTATAGATGAAAATGAACACCTAGTAAAAACAAAAAGTGTTGAGCATCATAAAGAAGAATAGTGTTAGGCTTACGCTGCCAATGACCATGTTGAAGATGATCGTTTCAATGATGCCCCTCCATCCAAGCAGGTATCTTTGGTTTGCCTTGTCGAGAACGATACACTCGTAGTTTGTCATACTGAGCAGAATGAACAACGTGTGGATGATTAATTGTAGAAAAACTACTGTGCAAATGTAATATCATGACATGACAACGTTTAAACCCTGCTTTCAGTTTTAGAACTCTCAGTTTAGAACCAATTTTTAAAGGAAAAAACTGTCAAGTGACGTATTTATCATTGTTTAGAACTAATGTAAACAAAACTGAAACCGACTGGCAGCTGCATCTCTGGTGACAATCCTCTCTCTCCTCTCATTTTTCATGCTCTCATCCACTTCCGGCAACTGTTTGCGTGAATCAATTTATAGAAATAGCAATTAGCAGCAGCAACCTCAGCCTTAAAGTTTTCAGCGTTAATTTGTACACGCTAATCCTGCCGTTAGGCACTACTGCCTTAGTTACCAGCCCTCTTCAGCTGTTCTCCTTTTTTTCAATTAGCCTTACACTTCTCGACTGAAGGAAATGTTTTGAGATTTATTTCACTTTTCCTCCGAGCCCTTTCCTTCTCCCTTGCTCAGTATGCGGTGTCCATCTGCCTACTTTTGTTGCCTTTCCTCCAGAGAAAAGTGTCTTCATTTTTGCTGTTGTTGTGTTTTTAATTTCAGTCTTTGACTGCACTGTAATCAATCTGCTGCTGCTGCTCTTCCTTGCCAAAACAACAGCAGCAGCAAATCTCATCTCATCTCATCTTCACTTTTGTTGTTGATGACCACCATCGCCGCCTGATGATTGTCCTCTCTACTTGCTGCTGCTGCTGCTCTTTTTGCCGTTCTTTTTTCTACCTGGAATCAACACATTCATTGGTGTTGGGCGATAGTGTGCTGTGTGTGCAATTTATGGACTTTAATTATCGTGCAATTCGCTGCAGGGGCAATTAAAATGGCCATTTGTCCGGCACTGGCGGATAAAGATCGAAGTCACTGTCATTGTCTTCGTGCGCGGAACAGTGCGGACAGCTGCTCCTGAAGACACTGGTGAACCTCTTTTGGTACCCATTACCAACAGCAGCACCAGCAGCAAAAAGTAGCACCAGCACTGTCAGCCTGTGCTGGACTTGGCCCTCGTTTCTCCGGACAATTTAATTCCGCTGTCCCATCAGCCGCCAAATTAATGGACGCTTTTAATTGAGCCCTGCAATTGAGGCAAATTGACACTAATCATAATGACAATGCAGCGGCGCTGACTAGGCAGCCAGCGAGCACCACTGTCATTTGTCGCCCACTAGGGCACTGTGCTCTTTGGCTCCAGTGTGACTGTTGCTGCTGCTCTTCAGCAAGTTCATATCGCTAGTGGCACTATTGTGCAATTGCCATTTCATTGCCGACTTTTTCACTGCAACGGTCAAACACCGAGACACAGCAGCAACACACTCACTTGCTCACAGGAGCACATGGGCGCCTCTAAAGGCGCTTTACTAGATGACTACTGTGTTGCCGCCGCCGACATTGGCGCCTGCTTTTTTCCCACATCATTTGTCTCTGGTGGTCTGCAGTCAGCCAGTTCTGCACGAGCTATTTGTCATCTTTTTGTCCGGGCAGTTTTTTGTGTTTGGATGTGGACACTTATCTAGATGTTGAGGTTGAGCTGATGATGACTGGCAATTGTCACTTTTTCATTCCAGTAGTGGGCCCGCCTGCTGCCTCCGTTGCTTCTGCCGTTGCTGTTGCTGAAGATGCTGATGCCGTCGATATAATGCGATAAGCCATAAAGTAGCAGCAGCAGCAGACTTTCAGCAGACGATCATAACAATGTCTGCGATGGCAGCGGCAAGTCTGCCACTTTACATTTTAAATCTCCGAAGACCAATGCAGCCAGTGTGTGTGTGACGTGCTGCAGGTCTGTCTGTTTTAGTTTACTTTGACAGACAGGGGAGACCGAGGGAGAAAGGAAGAGAGAGAAAGTTGAACAGTCTGCAGAGAGCGGCCGAAGACAGTCGCTCACGACCTTTGCTATCGAGCAGTTCAGCAGAAAGCGAATGAAAGGCTCGATACTCGTCCTCTATACTCTACCTTCAGACCTCGAGGTCTCCCTTTCAGCCTTTGTTGTACTGCAGTCATATTTTCACTCTTGTGCACGGCACATCTATGGTATTTCCTTGCTGTTGTTGTTGTTGTTCTCCTGCCAAAACACATTCCACCACCTTTGCATGCTTTTTTATTATTTCAACTCAGTTGTGCTGTGTTAAAACTGAATCTTAATGATTTACCTGCTGATTAACTGCTGCTGAAAAGTCCCACTGACCTTTTTTAACTCATTGTTTTTCCTCGTCTTTTTTTCTTCCACTTGATTATCCCCTTCCTTCTTTCTCGCATATTCACACACAGCCTGCCGAAGCACAGATTGCAGTGCACTCGCTGAAGACGTGCGATGGTGCCATTCTCGATGTCGATGATATTCTCAAGCATGTGGTCGATGACAGAGAACAGGTAGGTGCCTGCCCTCAATCTGAGCTTTCAATGCCATCCCAATTCCCTCCTTTCCCCACTGCTTCCAATTTTATTGCGCACTGCTAACTCGGTCAATTTACTATCTATATTTGATGTCACCACATCACCATAACCATCATCATCATCATCATCATGTGCCCACTGCCAATGGTTTCTGCTGTTCATCATCATCACCCACCACCACCACCACTACCAGTTGATTGCACTGTTTGATGAATTTCCAATGGCTGCAATGACCACCGGTGGGAATGGCAGTGGCGGTTTGGCCCTCTACTCCAAGATCGGCCACAGTCTGAATATGAACAATAACAACAGCATCAGCAACAATAAGCACAACCTTCATCATCAGCCCTACCACCACCACCAGCAGCAGCAGCAGCACAACGGCAGTCAGTCTGCCGCCATGAAAGGCATTTATGGTGAAGTTAATCACGCACCCACTCATCCTCATCACCAACGACTGCCGTCAAACTCGGCAGCCAGTGAGGCATCCTCAAAGACAGGCGCAGTTGCGGCTGCTGCTACTGCTGCGGTTCCTTCAGGCAGTGCCATCACTGTCAATCGACTCGGTCGACGTATTGAGACCAGTGCGACTAGCCACTCGCCATCGGCAGACATCAGCGCAGCAACTGCCAATACGAGCCATCAACAATACCACCATCACCACCAGCACCAGAACAGCAGTAGCAACAGCAGCATCGGTAGCGGCCGACACTCGATGCAGCCGTCTAATCATTACGGTCCACTTCATAACGGGCATAGTGCGCCCCGGCCAGAGGGAATCTACGGTCGGACGAGCAGTACCGAGCAGTATCAGTACGCATTCCAACAGCAACAGCAACAGCAACAACGGCAACAGCAGCTGCTGCTTCAGCATCAACGTCTTCCTGTGACAGCCAACGCCGCCACCACTACCACCACGAACCACCATCACCAGAGAAATGGAAGTGTCAGCGATTCACTGCTCAGCAGCAATGAAAGTCCTGATTTGCTGCCCGAGCACGTTCACCACCAGCAGCAACACCACCTCAACAACAGCATTCATCAATACCAACACCAGCACCACTACCTTCACAATCGTTCAGAGAGCTACTCCTCGGCGGCACACCTCAGAAATCAGACATCCTTTCAGTCGGCAACGGCAACGACGGCGACGAATCGATCCTTTAACGGCGGAGGTCCGCCACTGATCACCTCCACCACCGCCCAGCCAATTTCCATTGGCGGTCATCGTCGGTCGGCAGCAAACAGCAGCTATCAGGGATTGTCGCAAAGCTACGATTCCAATCGGTACACTTCACTGCGGAGGCCACTGAATGGTGCCACTGATCACCTGTCGCCGGAGTACAACGTCGACGACGACGATGAGGAGGAAAACAACGCTGTCCATGAAGTGGAGATAACCGAGGAGAACATTAGCCTGTATGCCACTACGACAGCGGCCAATCGGTCAGGTCACATGGCACCGGTGTTGCACGTCCGCAGAGGCAGCGACCCTTCTACCACAAATGGTAGTGGCTGCGATAATGGTCGTCGACCGCCGTTGATTATCACTTCAAATGGCGGTCACCATTCAGCGGTGGCCAATGGCCATTACCTGCCGCACAATGCTCACACTGATTTGAATGATCTCACTAATGACCACCACCGGCAGCTGCCGCAGCCGCCTTCCAGCAAACGGTGGTCAACGGCGGCGGCCACCACCACGACGACCCTTTCATCGCGCCTCTTTCCGCCACAGTCATCGATGGTAAGTTCATTTCAGTTGCATCCTCTTCTGCATTTTATTGTTGTTGCCGCTGCCGTTGCCGATGTTGCCGCAACTATTATATTCGCTCTTATGATTGCGGCGACACAGACACAAAGCCACCTGTTGATTGCGCCTGCAACAACTGTCAGTCGCGCAGTGGCACTTACTTACTTTTTCAATCGTTTGCAGCTTCGGACACAGTTGCTGATGATGATGATCACCGCCGACTCGGCGATGAGCGGCTCAGCGACACAACCAACAACGACGAACAACCGAGCGACCAGTTCAGTTCAGTTCAGTGTGGCCATTGAAGAGCGCATTCTCTGCGCTTTCTCTTTCTCTTTCTTTTTCTCTGAACGATGCTCAGCGCGCAAAGTTTGTGAATGTTGACATCGCAGCGGCAGTGCATTAGACAGGCTAACCAACACACTGGCAGCACTCACCTGAGGCACATCGCACCTATGCTCACGAAGAGCAGCAGTAGTGAGCAGGAGAGAGAGGAAAGGAAGGAAAGAAAGAACCTGCAGGCACAACACGAAAGAAAGTAGCAACTGTGAGCAGCTTAGGGGAAGAGAGAGCAACAAGGAGTCTGTCTGCTTGTGTGTGTGTGTGTGTGGTGGCCAGTGGACGACGACTGAGAGCCCAAGTGCAGGAGGAGAGTGCCGCGTGTACGACGGTGTAGAGCGGCAATGATGATGATTATTATGTTGTGCTGCCGCTGATGCTGCTGCATCCATTTTGGTGGGTCTCGGAAATGGACCGACCAATCAGTGTGCAATCGCACCAAGGCGGTGATTGAGTGTGGAGATTGAGTGTGAGAGTGTGTGGCCAGCACTTTTAGCTTTTGTTGTGCAGCAGCCACTTCTTCTTCTTCTACAGCACATTATTCTCCAGTGATGCTGCGATTGTTGTTACTCGTGCTCCATCACCACGACCATCACCACCAGCACCAGCATCAGCACCGCCGATTACGCCACTTGTCGCCTGTTTGCTGTTTTATGTCTTGTGTTCTCTCGCACTTCCACTTTTCTCTTTTCTCTACGATTACTGCGATTAGTGCAATTGGCTGGCGATGCGGCTCGCCGCCAATTTGACGCTGCTTTTTCTGTGTGTTTGTGAGTGAGTGTTTTTGACGACGATGTGATCGGAGGTGCATTAGTAGTGTATTAGTGCTGTTTATCGATTAGTTTTGTATGCTTTGTTTTGATCAATCCTTATCAGTGTTTTTCCGTTTCATTCAATTTTGATCATCAGCTTCAAACTTTTGGCAAACTAAGCCTCTTTGTGCTAAACTAAATTAAAGTAGTGTCTCTGGTGTTTTTTCAAAGTGTGTTCTTGTGTGTTTTTGGCGCGCCATACCGTTTTGACTTATCTAATGTTCGCCGTAAGTTTGGTGGAGTGTGCAATGCAGTGCCGTTGTTGCGTTGCAGATGCACCAAAGTGGGTGATGGAGTGAGAGAGAGAGCATGCGACTGTTTACTGATTGATAATAAACCGATATAAAATGTTTGCTGACAAATGTTTTCGTTTGTTGCAGGATGCCAACTATGAGCACTCGGACGAAGAGAAGTCGCTGCAGTCGGTGTCACCGCAAAGTACCAAAGAGGAGGGCTATGCCAGCGAGGAGAGACCCAATTCGCAGCCGTCCGACGGTGCTGCCCAGCAGCAACAGCAACGACAGCAGCCATCGCAACAGATGCAGCACTCGAATCATGTGCAAACATCACCCTCAGCGACGACAACTGCGGCAAACGCCGCCATCAGTCCACCGCTGTTCGGCAACTTCACCCGTGGTTCAGGTCGCCTGTCGATGCTGGCAAACAACTACGACGTCTGGGCAGACGCTGCTGATCGACAGCTGCTGCGAAGCAGTGCTGCACAGACCAAAGAACAACAGCAGCAACAGACACCGGCGACCAGCACTGCTGCTACTGGTGCGACCAATGGTCAGCAGCAGGATCAGCTGCTGTATCGGCGACGGCTGCAGCAGCATCAGCAGTTGCAGCACAGTCAGACGTACGACAGTTCTCTTGGCTCGATGACGTCCACCTCGAGTCAGGAGAATGATCATCATCACCACCATCACCACCTTCATCAGCAGCAACAGCAGCAGCATCCTCAAGTGCCTCGTCTGCTGGTGACGCAGCACAGTGTGACCAGTGAACAACAGCAGCAGCAGCAACCTCCAACGCCATCCTCCTCTTCCAACTCATCCCTAAAAAACGGGTGTCTATCTGTGATAATCGACATGGCCAAAGAAAGTGGACCGCTGGGCATTCACGTCCTGCCTGATGACATGAACAATGACACCGGCGAGAGGGCCATCCTCAAGGAGGGCCTGCTCATTCAGGCCATTGAACCGGGTGGACGCATCGACCGAGATGGCCGTCTGGCGGTGGGCGATGTCATTGTGGAGATTGACAGCCAGCAGTTTGCCGGACTGGACTTTAACCAGGCGCAGGACATCTTTCGCTCCTCACTGCAAAATGCCACCATTAAGTTGCTCGTTAGGAAAACCGCGTCTTCATCCTCGTCGACTGATATCTGTGATAATCGAAGTAACCGCCAGTTGACTACCGGTGACAACAACAACAGCCAGCAGATGTGTTCAACCTCAACAACGTCTTCATCACCAAAGAAGGAAATACCAAATAATCACCAAAACGACGAGGACGTTTTTGTAGAAGGAGAGGCAAGGGCAGGCCAGCAGACAAAGATGGCCACGGTGACGACCACTCGAAAGCACTCCATTGGAGGAGGCACTGGTGCCCCGGCATTGCTGGCGCCCAACAACAGCAGCAGCAAACCGCCCATTGTGGTGGTGAACACCCGTCGAATCGGCAAGAAGTACCACATTCAGCTGAAGAAGGGCGTCCACAGTCTGGGCTTCACCATCACCACCAGGGACAATCCGGCGGGCGGCCTCAGTCCAATCTACATCAAAACAATCTTGCCACGAGGGGCGGCAGTGCAGGACGGCCGTCTGAAGCCAGGCGATCGCTTGTTGGAGGTGTGCGGCATTGAGATGACGGGAAAGACGCAGGAGGAGGCGGTGAAAATTCTGCGCAACCTGCCCACCGACTCCATTGTCGATCTGATTGTCTCCCGACAGGAGGTAGAGATGTCGCCCAGTCCGCTGATGCCCAGACAGCTGCCGCCGGAAAAGGTGAACGAACCGCAGTGCTCTTCGACTAATGTTGAACGGGAGGTGCTCGTCTTTAAGATTCCCCTCAATGACACGCTCTCCTCGGGACTGGGCGTCAGTGTGAAGGGCAAAACGACGGCCACTGCCTCTTCAGAGGGAAACACCGACAAACAGCAGCAGCACATTGACCTGGGCATCTTTGTGAAGGCCGTCTTTACGGGCGGTGCTGCCTGGAAGGACGGCCGCCTGCGACAGGACGATCAGCTTATTAGCATCAATGACATTCCGTTGTCGGGAAAGACAAACAGCGAGGCGATGGAGACGCTCAGAAGGGAGATGATCAAGCCACAGGGAGGGAAGAATGGAAGTGGCGAGATGGCAGAGGGCGGAAAGCCGGACTCGATTACGGTGACTGTGGCGAGGAGGGTCTGTCGATCGCCGTCGCATTTTAACACCGGAGAGAATGGTGGTCTCTGTTCAGGCAATGATGATTCTAGTTCTCAGCGGACGACCTCGCTCTACCACGGAGGTAACGCCTCTGCACTGAATCCAAACCACCAGCTTCACCACTATCACCACCAGCACGAAGCCTCCATTCTGAGCAGTCACTCCTACGACATGTCCTTTAGCGGCACTGAGTCGGGAGGGACGCAAAGTCCGACCAAGAACAGCAGCAGCAGCAACAACAGCCCAACTAGTCCCCAGCTGAAAATGAATGGCAGTCACAATGGAACGGGAGGCAGCAGTGGTCAGGAGGAGGACAGCTACCGCTCGTCGGAGAACACGGTCATCTTCAATAGTCGCCTCCTGAATCAGTCTTCCGCCTCTTCGCCCTCACCGGTGAAGGAGCAGCAGCAACAGCAGAGCACCAATGACACTTCTGCTGCCCACTACGACAGTGAACTGTCGCTGAATGAGGACGGAGATCGATCGGCCAGTGACCGCTTCCGAAGGGACGGCTTTGGGCGGCAGAGCATGTCGGAGAAGAGGCACGCCCAGCTGGACGCCAAGAGCACTGACACCTACAGGAGGAATAAGAAATCTAGAGAAGACAAGCTGAATGTGGCAGCGGACAATGATGATGAGGATGAGAGGGACGAGGAGGAGGGAAATTCCGTTGTTGTGGTGGAGCAGATGGAGATGCAGACAAAGACCAGTCAACAGCACGGTCATGTGCTCATGTCCTATGGAGAAGATGAGGACAGTGATAGGGCTGAGGCCATCAGAAGGATGGCTTCTGCTTCTCTAAAAGGTAATTTTTGAGAAAAACGTAAAGTTTAATCTTGCAAAACTAATATCGCGTTTTTAATTTGTTTAGAAAACTTACCCTTGCCAACAAACTCCAACTCCAGCATAACTCCGCCAAAGAGTAGGTCGCCCTTAAAACCGGCGCACTTACCCTTCTTTTCGCCCTGTTGCAGTATGTTTTTGTCATTTAAAAAGTCGTGAATTTTACTAACCATATTTTTTTGCTGTTTCAGTCCAATGCCAGTCACCGGGCTCTTGTCCCTACCACAGCAAGAGTGACATTGAAGTGAATGGCCGAAGTCGCAGTGGCCTGTACGTGAAGAACACCAACGTCACTGAGGTACGCACCACGATGATGTCCTCCACCTCCGCCTCCACCAAGGAGATGATTGTGCCGCCATTTGGATTGCGTCGCTCATGCAGCCTGGAGAGTCTGCAGATGATGATGCAGGATCTGCAGAAAGAGCAGATGGAGAAGGTGGGCGGCAATGGTGGGAGTGGTTCTGGTGCTTTTGCTGGAGCTCGAGTCGGCACGGTCAGAGTGTCCCGAGGACGGGAGACCAATGAAAGCTTCCGGAATGCCGTCGATCGGTCCTATGACACCAAGAACTACATCAACCAGTCGGCAAATATGGACAGAGGTACAGAAGGACAGTTTTAGTGAGTTGCTCAGATTTACTAACAATTTGATATTATCTTTAGTTGATGAAGAGTTTGACAGCAACGACGACTCCAACAGTCGACCCTCAACGTGTCCCTACAGAGTGGGCGGCGGCCATTCAATGACGAGCACCAACTTCACCTCCGGAACTGCGCTGACGACGACCACCAACGAGGACGACGGGGCACAGTTGATCAAACCAAAGAAGAAGAAGGGACTCTTTAAGAACCTGTTTCACTTTGGCTCAAGAAAGGGTCGCTCCAAGTCGGCCTCTTCAGAGCCGAGTAGAGGAGAAGGTGGCGGTGGAGGTTCTCCATCTAATCGCCACAGCCACAATGACTCCAACACCAGTGAGGAAGTGTTCAGGTCGCCTGATCTCATGCGAAATCGCCAGTACCTCGTCGAGCAGGAGCGAATCAATGCTCAGTACCGAAAGCTGATGGAGGCAAAGCAAAGGCAACAACAGCAGCAACAACAACAACAGCCACCACAGTTTGTTCGCAATCAGCTGCATCCAATGCACCAGTCAATGCCGATTGGCCAGCGATCGAGGAGTAGTCCATCGAAGCAGCAGATGATGATGATGGAGCAGCCTCTGATTGGCAGTCCGCCTACCGGTAACGCCAATGGATACGCTGGTGTTCACGCCGGCAGCTTTGTCCCCAACTATGGCTCTCATCCACGCCACAGCAAACAACGAGATCAGACAATGGGCGTACCGGCAATAGGAGGGCAGCAGCAGCAGTTTGGCAGTCTAAACATTCACAAGAAGAGCAATGAGAGCAACAGCAAGATGAACGCCTACATGATGAGACATCGAGTTCATCCGGAGCAGATCAAGTTTGGCCCAGAGGGAGCTGCGCACAGTTTTGGTGACGCGAATGCACAGGTAAGAAGTTCAGAGTTGAAGATTTTTGGTGAGTTGATGATCTAACACTTTTTCTCTCTTTATCAGATGCGTCCCATAAATGACGGCGGCCCTCGGCACTTGCGTGGCAATTCGCAGGACTTTTACAGTACTCGATCACCCATGGATAGGTAAGTTTTTGCGATTATGTGATAATCAGGTTATTTATCCTTTTTCATAATCCTCACAGACCAGGCAGTCGAGTTGCTATCTCCGAGAGCAGCAACTACGCCACTCAGGGCATCTATTCAACGTACGGCTCGAACAACAACACAAACCTCAATCCCAATGGCAATGGTCATCTGTCAAATCGAGCAGATGAGCAGGCCAGTCAGTTCAACCACTACCGACAACTGTCACTGCGAAACCCAGTGGCCGTACACCATCGACAGATATCGTCACCGGCAGTCAGTGGTAGTGCTGCTGGTGGTGGTGCTGGTACTGCTGCTGCTGCTGCTGGTCAGCAGTACTACGGCACCACTGGACACCGACCACTCTCCAGTTACTTTGACTATGAGCACCTCAAGAAAAATGGTATTGCTGAGCATCAGCAGCAATCAAAGCAGATGACAGGACCATTTGCATCGGCTGCCAACAACAACAGCAACTACGGTGGCAACAATGAGGCCATGTACGGTTTGGTTGGCCAGCAGATTGCCAACAAGCGGCCACCACTGCAGCAACAGCAAAACCTTCCTCCAAATATCATTCGCCAGCAGCAGCCCATCTACCAGTCGAATCAGGTGCAGATCTACGGCAGCATCTACAACAGCGTTCCAAGCAACCATCAGGCTGCCTATGGGCGAGTGGGACCACAACCACAGCAACAGCCGCCACCGCAGACGATGACCCGCTCCAGCGGCGGCATCTACGGCATCTACGGCGGCGTCAATGGCCTTCCGGCGAGCAACGCCTACACTACCAAAGGATAACACTTTGAAATCAGCAATCGAACCAAACCAAAACTATACACCATTTCTACACTACTATTGATATCTCTCTTTCTCTCTTTCAAAAGAAATCTACTCACTCAGCTTTTTCTGTTTCCGCAAATATTTCTCATTCATTTCTTTTCAATACTGCATTGTCACAATCTCATCTACTTAACCAATTTTTTCCTTTTTTATAATTGTTTTATTACCCTTTTCAGAATCGCACATCATTTTGATTATTTTACCTTTTTTATTATTTTACTTTTTTACAAGCATTTTGCTTGCTCTTGTCATGATTTTTTACATTTGTACTTTATTGTAAATAATAAACATGTACATATCCCTCCTGACCTAAACATAAACACTCGATGAGTGACTTAGAACGTCTTTGGCAAATTATCCTCAACCGTTCGATTGATGGTGTCGAGTTGTTCATCAAAGTGCTTGATGGCGATGCCAATCTTTTTGAGGTTCGCTTCGGTGGAGGCGATCTGGCTGTCACAGGCGGCGAAGCTCTTGGCAGCACCGGAAAGAATATCACCGGATTTGGAGCCCTTTACTATCTGCCGGCAAATGGAGCCAGTGCTGTGAATGTTGGCGCTGATTTTCTCGCACAGATTCTGCCGAGACTCCTCGTAGAGGGCCCTCGTCTGGAAGACGTTATTCGCCATTTGATAGATGTATTTACAGCAGCAGAAGTAGAAGTTTGGCTGGACGTTGCAGCATTCCGCGGATTCCACAGACGAATCTCGTTGACGGCTGTCAGAGATTTTGATGCCACTATTTGTAAACACCACCAGATATTTTTTTTGCTAACGCTCATTTTTTCGAACTACAATGGTAGAAATAGAAAAGTGTGGAAAAGTAGAAAATAGACACTTGAAAAAAGATTGACATCTGGAATGCTTTGTACGTGACGCCTTTGGTTGCTAACAGTGCCATGAACAGCATGTGATGATTGCATGATGAATGCATAAGAGAATTGTACAATGATTTCATCATGTACAACTGTTGACATATGACTCACAACTGATAGGCAATGGCACTATTGCTCAAGTTTAGTGACCAGCAGTCATAAATTCATTTTCAAACTATAATCTACTGTTGATAAAATCACTACAAAAATTTTATTATTTGCCGTTATTCAAGTGCTGCGAGTTGGTGGTGGTGTCGATGGAAGATCCTGAGGAGGCGTCCGGAGAGGAGAGCGAATTGCCAGTGTCCAGACTTTGCAGTGACGCTGATGGTGGTTCTGCTGGCACATGACTGGGCACTCGAAACTGACTCAGCGACACCGGAGGAGGAAGATCTTTTGAAGGTGTTGTCGATTTTGGCTGTGCATCAGAAGAGGGTAACCTGGTGGTGCTGAATGAGCAGCTCTCACTGTCCGCTCTGATGGAATGATTCTTCTCAGGTGAAGTCGGTCCAGGTGTTGTCGATTGAGAATGCCTATTGTTATCACAGGAATTTGTGGGAAACTTGAACTTTGAAGCTGATTCTCCGTGGTCATCTTCTCTTGGGACGCCGAAGAACTTACTGCCCATAGACGATGCAATCGGATTGACAACTTCTTTTGCCGTCTCTGGCACTGGAAGCAAAGCAGCTATCCTTTTGGGGTTCTCTAATGGTAGTCCACTTTTGATCGGCGCTGAACCAGTTGTTACTTTTGACGGGAAACCAGTTGGGACAGCTTTAGTCTTGACGCCACCAGACTTGCCGGAGATTGTTTTGCCACCCTTACCGCCGCTATTGAGGCTTTTGAAGGCACCTCCACTTTTGAGGGCGATCGTTTTTGGCTTTAGTTTACCACTTTTTCCGCCTGTTGATTTTGTTGTCGCTGTAGCCGTCACTTTGATCTTCCCTGATTTACTACTCTTTCCGGTCGACTTTATCGAACTACCTTTCGCTGCCTGCTTGCCACTCTTACCAGACAGGCTCTTTTTTCCACTTTTGGCAGACTTTGAAAACTTGCCAGTCATCTAAAAATGCGTGTGTTTGATGTTAAGATTGCTCACAAAAAAAACAGAAACCAAGCGGACAGTTTCACTCAATAAATCAAAATTCTTGGCGAACTTTAGAATTTTCAAAAAAATCGAAAATTGTGACTCAGCGCCACCTGTGATGACGGCTTGGCAGGCAATAAAAACATCAACAAAATTCTGTCATTTTTATTGGCGGTTTTTGTGTTCATCTAAGCGATAATCTGCTTTTTCATTGTTCTCCATTTCATTATCAGCCTTTCCTCGGGGGAGTTCCTTCCGTTGAAGCTAACGACCAACGGTCATCAGGAAACAGTAGACGGGTGAGTTGTTGGCGCCCTCTCTTCCTCTCTTTTTCTCTCATTGTGTTGTCATGCTTCTAATTACCGGTTTTTTCAAATTGCACTCTAGTGAGTACATTTCAGCTCCCACTTTCTCCACTTTCACTTTCACGTGTTGTGCGACAGTTTTTGCCTCGTTGGCAGTTCTGGTCCAGTGATCTCGAAGACGCTGAAGACGCCTTGGGAAGAGGAGAACTCGCCGAGAAGGTTCGACTTGCCGCCGCCGCTGCCAGGAAACTAGCCGCCTGGTAACTACCATTGCCTCTCTGCCGTTTTTGCTATATACTACTGCGAGTACATTTGCGTGCGCTTTGGACGATTGCGCCAAGCACCAATAGCTCTACAGACACACACACACTCGTAGACATTCTCTCAAGACAGTGTAGTGAAGGGCGTCAAGGTTGCACTCCGACGACGACGGCGAATTGCCAATACAAACAGACGGTCACACCAGTGCCCATGTGCTTGCCATTGGGCAGTCGCTGACGGGAGCACCCTTGCCGCACTCACTAGTTCTGCTCTTTGTTTGTCGTCGTCGTCGTCGGAAGCGAGGAGTACCGTCAGACGGTCACCGTCGGCACACGTTTGCTGCACTGACTGACTGGACTGCAGCAGCAGCATCAGAAGCAGCCGTCTCCAGTCGGCATCTTTCTTGCCGGTCACTTCTAGTGCACTTCTCTCCTACTGCGGTGGTGACAAACTGTTTTTCTGTCACCACCGCTGTTTTTCTAGTGTCTCTTTAGTCTGGCTAACTAAATTAGCCTTGCGGTAAGTGCCCCCATCTTGCTACTGCAGCTACCACTCTTGTCAACTGTCAGTCAGTCAGTCAGTCAATCAGTTCACTGTTTCACTGGTAAACCGTACTTTGATTTGATCATCATCACCACAATCACCACCACTATCTCCCCGCACTACAAGCCTCAAAAGTGGGGAGGCCATCAGCACATGATAGCTCGCACCCCACTATCACACGCAGGACACTGATCAGCTTTTCCTCATTTAACAAGCAGCACACTGATCATTGTCGTTTTGTGGACTGTGTTCTCTTTTCAGCAGCCGCAGCAGCAGTAGCAACCACTGTCAGCAGCCATGGAGACGATCAACTCTTTGGTGCCGTTCGTGGGCCCCGTCTCCAGCGATCTGGTGACGAACGTCTTTCTCACGGCGAACAAGGTGACTGACCTGGCCCAGGAGCGTCTCACCGAGTTCTACTTCTCCAACCCGCGAACCCTGCTGGCCATCATCGTCTGTACGCTGTACGTGCTCTACTACCTTCGAAATGTCGTTCAGGTAAGTGTCATCCTCACCAGTGCTGCATGTGCCTGAGACGGCGATGCTGTTGTGCTCATTTCTGTTGTGTGTCGTACAGTGTACGGTCTTAATATATCCCTCCCTGCCCATCACTCACACGAGAGGTTCCCATCTGTCAGATCTGGCCGTGCCAGTGACATCCAGTCAGAGCTTGTTTGCCGCCGCTTGCGGTGATGTAACTGCGTTTCGCAAGTTGGGCTCTAAGTTAGGCACCGAACGTTAGGTTACGGTAATTTGATACACTCTTGATAATTTTACTAGTGCGCCATTGTCTGTATAGCCTTTTAATTTTAGAATGCAAAAGAGTAGTGCGTTGTGGACCTCACCACTACCACAAATGTTACGGTTATTATTAAGTGCAGTTGAACTTTGTCCTTGTTGCTTTCCATTTTTATTCTACTATTTCCTTGCTATTATTATCTTTTTCATCTAAAAAGAGAGACAGACGCGCAGCTGCCGCATTTATGATAGTGCTAGTGATGATGATGATGACACTTTCATCGAGCCCATTTACCCGTGGGTGGTAATTTTGGAATACCGCATGTAATGCCAGCCAGTGCTTGTTGTCTGCTAATTGCCATCATATGATGTGTTTACACTGTACAGCAGCAAAATGACGTCCAGTTCACTCACTGAATGTGTTTTGTCACCACTTTGAACTTTCCCGTACATTCCACTCAGCAGTTTTCACTTGTCGCAGTAACCAGTACTGGTATCAGTCATCAGCACTGACAAATGGCCTCAATTACAACGTACGAATGACTGTCTGACTACTGACAATCGAAAGCCATTAAGGAGAAGGGAGTAGCGACCAAGTACCAATATGAGTACTGGCGTGCTTTTCAATTGCCCCCACCAGCAGCACTACCAGCACTTTTTTCCTTATCATGATGCACTAAGATAGTCCAAAGTGTATAGTCTACTGCACCAAAAATAACCCCTATTTCCTACTTCCATTATACATTTACTTTCATTGACAACAACAACAACCACATTAATCCATTGCAGAGACCCCTGCTCTTCGCCAATGAAGGCCGCTTCGCTTGGTTCATCAAGGCCAACGTTTCAGCCGTCAGTGAGAACTACTGGCCCACTGTTTGGTGCTACGAGACGCACATTCTCACGACGCTGGCAAACTTTCTGCGTGGGCTGCTGCCGGAGCTGAAGTACCACAGGTATATAGGAAAGAGGGCGAAAGAATGTACAGTGTCTCATATAGAGAATTCCCATTCTGTCCACCCACACCACCAGAGAGTACGTTCGAACACCTGATGGCGGGCAGATATCGCTGGACTGGTACGACCCAGATGGCCCTCGCGAGGACTGCAACAGTCGACAGTGCAGCTCAAAGGTCCACAAGGACTTTGACCGTCCAATTGCCCTCTTTCTGCCCGGGCTGACTGGCTGCTCGCAGGCGGAGTACATTAAAACGCTTGGTAAGTGACTATTTTTAGTCAGTTAGGATGTTGATGAAGAAAAAGCGGAGAGAGAGAGAGAGGAGATTTCTGGTGGAGATTATCATATTTTGATGATGATATGCCCTTCTCCCTTTTCTTTCCCCCTTCCTCAAATCTCTCTCTCAGTGCCAATCGCCCACAAGATTGGCTACCGCGCCGTCACCATCAACTACCGCGGTCTGGGCAACACCCGCCTGCTAACTCCACGATTGTACTGCGCCGCTAATGATGACGACGTGCAGCACGCACTGCGCCACATTCGCGCGACCAATCCGCAGGCGAAGCTGGTGGCCACCGGGGTCTCCCTGGGCGGCATCCTCCTCGCCCGCTACCTCATTCGCAGCGGGCACGACGCGCTGGTGGACGCGGCCTTCCTCGTCTCCGTCTGCTGGGACTTCATGCAGGGCTGCGAGTCGATGGAGATGGGCCTGAACTATGCGCTGAATCAGCACCTGACGCGAGCTTTGATTGGCATCGTCCTCGAGAACAAGCACCTCTTTGGGGAGCACCCACTCTTCGACGAGGAGGCGCTCACCCGCAGCCGGGACATTCGCCAGTTCGACGAGGCGTTCACTTGTCGCTTCTTCGGCTTCGAGTCGGTGCGCGACTACTACCTCGAGGCGACGCACAAGGGCAAGATTGCCTGCATCAAGAAGCCGACGTTCTGCATTAACGCCGCCGATGACATGTTTGCGCCCTATGAAAGTGAGTTCACCGCCGCCGTACAGCTGCCTTGTGATGATGTGCCTAACCAAGCGTTCTCCCTTCCTTTCTCTCTTCTACCATAGGCCTGCCGCTGGAGGAGGTGGCGCAGAGCAGTCATGTGGCGATGCTGGTGACAGCGAGAGGTGGTCACATTGGTTTCCTCGAGGGAATGCTCAGTCCGCTGACGCTGCGCAACTCCTACTACTCGGAGCGCGTCATTGAGCAGTACCTGGAGGCGCTCTACAAGCTGCCGGACATTGCCCGGGAGCTCTTCTGATCAGAAGGAGCGAGCGAGCTGCAGCAGCTGAGGGAAGCACAGCCACCACGGTTGAGTCTCTTTTACCTCTCCTCTTCACTCTTCACCCAACATACGAACAACACCTTAGTCACAACCTAACAAAACATTTCGAGACCAAGGAGTGTGATCTGCATTGCGCCCCTGTTGCCCGAACGGTTGCCGAGCGAGATTCTCCGGCGTTTAGGCTTACCATAATTTTTATTTTCTCGTTTTTACTCGTTTTTTCAGCTCTAATATATCTCTCTGCCATGAGTCAGTCAGTCAGTCAGCCACTTCCCCACAATTTACTAATAGCTTCAGTACTTTTTATCGCCTGTGTTACATTTACTGTTTTATGTTACACAGCATCATCCCTTTGCAGCCTGTGAACACTCTGAACAAACTTTTCTGGTCGTGTTAATTTATGTGCTCGCCTGTGTTGTGTATGTGGTGAACGTGACACAGACAAACACTGACAGACACAGACACAGACAGAAAGAGAGAGAGAGAGAGGCATTGCAGATGACGAGGTTGGTAGACTGCAGCCAGTCCCAGTAAATCACTCGCCACCGGTAACCCGTTGACATGGCCAATATTTTTAGTCATAGTTTAGTCTCCCGGCGAAAAGATCTCCACTTACTATTTCACTAGCTTTCTTCTGCTAACTACGCTTGTTGTTGGCCAAGTCGAACTGTACTGTACTTTTTCTTCTTTCTCCCTGCTGACTCATCAGCACTTTTGTTGCCCTTGCTTCTTCCTCTTCTTCTTCTCCTTCTTCGGCTGCTGAAGTGCTGAAGTGCGCACAGAGCCCACGCTCCTTCACCCAAAAACGCCCACTGCTGCTGCTTCTGCTAGCATGTGATTGCGCTGTCCTCTAGAATTCTAGCACTTTTCTCCCACTGACCAAATGAATCAAATGTGATGCTACAAATGACTAAACCTAAAGCCCAATTGTGAACACTACGACTACTACTGCTCCTCCACATCCTAAACAAACACACACTCACACACACTCATACTTGAAACAAGACAACCCACAAGATATATAACACTTCCTAATGATATATTTATATATTTTGCTGTATTCCTGTGAAAAAGAAGAATATAATAATAGCGTTAAAATGGTTATTGATGATGCGGCTGCGGCTGCTGCTGCTGCTCAGGCGACTGGAGGTTGCCGGTAGTGTCGTGTGACTAGCGACTCAACGAGTAGTCAGCCTTCTCTCCTGGCCGGCTCCGGTGATTGATTGCAGCCGGCATCAGTTTCTCTCTCTTTTTGTGCCTAGTTTGCCTTTGAAAAGGACAAGTTTGGTAGGTTCTGGTGATGCCATTTTTGGCGACAAAGGCACACACAGGTTTTCTGTCGCAAGACCACCCTGACAGCAGCAGCTGGAGCAACTGCTCAGCTGGTCGACAAATGTTGGCGACGTTTTTTGTTCGTTCGTTGGAAGTCGCAACACATCACCGGCTGCTCTGGAGCAACAAGAGCAACGACAGCATCGAGTGAGTGAGATGCGGCACACTTGTGTGCGCCTTACCGTGATTGGCCAATAAATCATCAGAGTGAGCAGACAAACTAGCTCAGTGAGGCACTCACTTCTCCGCCGAGCAACACCACTTCTCGCTAACTGTCTTTCTCTTTCTTTCTTTTGCATATTTATAGCCCTACTTTGCTAAAGAGAGACTGTACATACACACACAACCACACAACTTTGAGGCGTCAATTGGGCGGGTGATCAACAGTGGGAAGAGTACCTCTCTTTGTACTGTTTTTTTGTGTTGGAATGTCTGCGAGGGAATTTGAAATTGATGTTCTAGTGAAATTGGGGTGAACAGATCACCCACCCACCTCAGCTCATCTGATTGGCCCATTGACACCGATGAATTAGTGAGTGAATGAATGAGCAGCTTTCATCAAGACGATCACTGATCAGTTGTTATTTAGTGGCCTTTCACTGCCTCAGTGACACCTTCTTCGATTGCCGGCGGTGAATGCGAAGAATCCCATTCTGGTTAGCAGCTAAATCGCTCGCCCAAGTAGACACACGAAGAAAGGAGCTAATTCTCGTCTGGAAGCCACCGCGAAGGTTCTTCATCTTCTTTCTTCGTCTTCTTCTTTGCCTTTCTGTCGGAAAGTTTTTTCAGCAAAACAAACAGAAATGATCCGAAGAAAATGCTAAAGTGTACACGCGGCACTCTGCTTTACTCTACACTTTACGACGATATAAATGTAGAAGAAGCAAAAAGTGCGAAATGCGGCAAAATGACAAGAGAAGAGGAAAACCGCCAAAAAGAAGGCAGTTTGGTTGAAAAATACAAACAGTTGTGATTAGAGAGCTCTGAAATTAGCGTCGCTATTTGCGGTCTTCTTTCTTCGGTCTTCATGCTTCAACTCGCTCATGCTTCTCGCGCCGGCTGAGGAATCCTCTTGTCAAACTTTGTCTCCAACCACTTCTTCGTTTTTGCCATCTTCTGCCTTTTCTCTATCATTCTAACACTGTTGTTATTTGGGCACTGCACCTCTCTCTTCCTCCCTCTCCCATCTGATGTTCACAAATTGGCTGGCACTTTTACTTTTTTCAGCAAAAAAGAATTAGTAGTGCACTCGCGACTAGATTATGCGTGTTAGTCTTTACTTTACCGTCTTCCTCTGAATATTATTATCATCTTTATAACGAAGCAAAATGGCTCCGTTCAGCTTTTTTTGAGGTACATTTTCAGACGGGGTGCTACTTTCAGGCTTTGGCTGATTTGGCGTTGACTGACTGACACTGACAGTGTACGTTTACTTACGTGCCCAACACTTCTCACTCTTTTTCTGGTTTTTGCCCACTGACGCACTTGGACCACTGATCAGTGAGTGCAAAGTGAATGTGTTGAGTGCGAGGAATGTTTGCTCTCGCCGGCAAAGGGCGAAATGAAGAACAAATAAAGACGCACAGATTTCCAAAATTGGAACCGCAGAAAAGTTTACCGCTACGCTTTTGCACTCGGTGACACTGGTGCACTGAGTTCAATCGATTGGATCTGCCAACACTACTACAACCACCGACACCAGAATGTGACAGGGTGTGAAAGAGTGAATGAAAATGTATTGTAAAAATAGCAGTTGTTGACACATTTCAACAACAGACACACACATATCTACATTCCCTCAGACTGAAAAGCATTTGCACAATGACCTCGAAATGGCACTTAGCGACACTTTCTAGCTGACCTTAACCTTGGTACGTCGATCAATGGATGCGTCTTGTGCACACTCGCACAAACAGACAACAACAGCACATCACAAGATGTGCGAGTAGATTAAGATGAGAGCACAGAGTGTTTCGACAGCTGCTGCAGCAGCAGTCGCTGCTCAAGCTGATGGCGGCGATAGGGAACACACAGCTTTCTCTCTCTCCAGTGAGAATACTTGGTGACAATTACCCGAAATGTAAATGGCAGAGAAAAGTGGTGTGTTTTCTGCCAGCAATTCAAAGAGGGAAAGGGAGGGAGGGAGGCGAAGGTGCGCTTTCTCCGATTAGCAAATATGAATTCCCTCACACCCGATTCTGTGGCAGCCACCACTACCGTACACTACCACCACCTCCTCCTCTTCCACCACAGTACAGGCAGACACTGTACAGTACCGGCATTCTGTACAGCGACCGTGGTGTGGCAGTCCGACCAGTGTGTGTGTGTGTTTATTTATCCAATCCAAGAGAGGCATTCAGACAGTACCACCACCACTTCTTGCAAGTTCTGGTTTGTCGAACATCATCCTCAGCAACAACACTTATCATCGCAAAGATGAACAACGACGTCAGTCCCGAGTGTGGCGCCTCATGCATTCAATGCCAATACCACCAGCACGCACTCACCACCCGAGCCCGAGTTGCCTATTTAAGTGGCGGTGAAGGAGACCTGATGGCCAGTTCACTTCACACTGCTGAACCCCACTGACAGTGCAAGTTTAACACTTCTTTTTATTCTACTTCTTCTTCTACTTCAACAACCATTTCAAAACAAAACTTTAGTTTTTCTTTTTCTTCAATGGCTTACGTTCACCAAAGCGCTCGGCCTCAGGGCTCACCCACTGACTACTGGTGCCTGAAGGGAGTCACCTCAAACAATCCCTTTCTTGAGTATGACCTGGCCTCAAGGTACTACTAAACTGGTTTAGCCTTTTTTAAAAGCAATTTTTACTTACAAAATATTTTACTTTCAGAGCCAGAGCTGCAGCGACCGCCTCCCCAGTGGAGAAGGACGAAGAGTCCAAGTGGCTGGACGACGTCAAGTTTGGCCTGGCGCACATCAACCCAATTGGCGAGATCATCGTCAAGCCGCACAAGTACCGACTAGTTATGGACATGCTGCACTTCAAACCAGAAGAGATCTCCATTCGAGCGGTGAAGAAGGGTTTCTTTGTGCGTGCCGCCCATCCGGAGAAGATGGAGGACGGTCGAGAGTACATTACTCATCACTTCTACCGAGAATACGTCCTGCCGCATGACATTGACCCTACTCGGGCCTGCTCTTGGATGACGCCGCAGAATATTCTCTTCATTGAGGTAAAAAGCAATTGGAAAGCTTGATCTTCATATCATTAATTTGTTCTACCCTTTTCCAGGCACCTAAAGTTGAATTTGACCCCAGTGAAATTGACGATGACGAGGAGGGCCACAACGTGAAGGAGGTCAAGGTCATTCGATGTGAAAACTACTGAATTTTTCACACACAAACAGTTCGATTTTAGTCATATTTTTTTAGTAGTATTTCACAAACACACTCTTTATTTATGTACACTCATTCACTCAGTCCAGTCAGTATGTATCTTTCACTTTCTCCTCTCCTTGGTCTCGCATTTCACCTTCTCCAATGTCCTTTCGTCGTCACCACATCCCCGCTGAAGATGGGGCGCTCTTCGTCTTCAGTTGACCACTTTGATGAGCGCCGCCACTTGCAGCAACCGCAGTCAGAGGCAATGAAGCCGAGTAAGTCGCCTGAAACTGTGAACAGTAAACAGTCAGGGTCAATAAATCATTTTTTCCTCATCACAGAAGCCAACAAAGATCTACCTGATTACAGCTACCCAATTGGCGTTCTCCTCTTTGTCTTCATCTTTGTGGCCACTGTCATTGGCACGCTGATCTGCATCATCCTCTACCACTACTGTTTCATCTTTGAGAGTCCAAATCACCTGAAGAACCGCTTCAAACTGAAGCAGAAAACGACCATGATGTCCGGTAATCAATCAAGTCAGATGACCTCGTCTGCTGCTGCTCTTTCCACTTCAACTGCTTACTAAGCAGTTTTGAGGTGTGTGAGCGATGAACGCAGTCAGCAGTTGTTGTTGCTGTGAATGAATTGTTCTCGGTGTTGTTCTAATTTGCTAGAGATTTCAATTCTTTGAATGTTCTCATTTCTTTTGGTTCAATAAAGTATAAAACACTGTAGAGTATCGTAAAATTGTTTTGAGCGTTTGTTCTTGAAAAGGCATGGCTGAGGAAGAGGAATCCAGCTCAGTTCTCGTTTTTGGCATTTACCTAATGGTCATCGTTGTTGGGTTTTTCGCTGGTTTGTAGTTCATAGTTTACAAACGTCTTTTCGACTGAAACAACTCAACACTTTTTAGGTGTCTTAATGGCGTATCTATGGAATCGAGTGAAAGAATACATCAACGCGGTAGCCCTAATGAAAGCAAATCAAATGGACTTCTGATTTTTGAAATTAAAGTGTTCTGACTGCAGCAGCAGAAAAGGGGAGCTTATTCTTTACTTCGCGCGCAAAGTGATCTAACTGCCCCAACGGCTAAAAGATGGCAGGAAAGCCGCACTTTCAGCCTTCTGGTGATTGAATGTTTTCTTTCAGGCGGCCACATTGACAACTCACCAACATCTGTGATATATCCCGGCGACTGCCCACCTAATTCGGGTCGTTCCAACCCAATAAGAACTACTACCAGTGTCCACGCTGCAAAGAGCGCCGTCATGGAGAAGCAGCCACTAGTGTACCCGAATGATGGCCTTACCTTCAGGAGCATTCGCGACCGGCTGGCCAGTCTTGATCTGTATCCAAAGACGCTGGAGGACTTTAGAATCAAAACACTCGGCGGTGCAACTGGTTTGTTTGGCTTTACTCTTTCCTCTTTCGGTCTTTACTCTAATTATCGATTTTCTTTCTCTCTTTCACTACAGTAACCTTTCTGTCATGCTCAATTATTGCAATTTTATTTTTACTCGAACTGAACTACTACCTAACTCCTTACGTGCACGAGGAGTTGATGATCGACATCTCCAGCGGTCAGAAGCTGAGGATATCATTTGACATCACCTTTCCTCATGTTGGTTGCTCACGTAAGCGCTCACACACTAGACGATGACTGATGGCTGCCGGTGATAACCTAATGAGACCGCATATTGTTCTTCACTTCTCTTCAGATTTATCTCTTGATGCCACCGATATTTCAGGTGAACAGCACATCAATATAGCGCACAATATATTCAAGCGGCGGCTTGATGACCACGGATCTCCCATAGAGCAACCAAAAAAGGATAACAGTAATTGCCACAATGATGACACAAACTAGCTTCTTAAGGCTAATCTGCTTTTCTTCCTTTTTCAGCCATTGTTACCAAGAAATCTAAAATTGTGAGCGGTAATGTTTCCATTGAAGAAACGAAAAATGAAGTGGCACTAGATCCTAATCGCTGTGACAGTTGCTACGGGGCAAAAGGAGGGTAGGCTTTTCCGATGAAATCGTCTTTCACTGAAATCTTACACCACTGCTAATTTTAGGTGCTGTAATACCTGTCAGGAGGTTCGCAATGCCTACAACACCAAGGGTTGGGCATGGAATCCCGCGGCGATTGAGCAGTGTCGCCGCGAAGGCATCACCGATGATGGCAGCCAGTCAAAGGAAGGCTGTCAGGTGTTTGGCACGCTAGAGGTAAACAAAATTTCAGGCAACTTTCATCTCGCCTTGGGACAGAGCTTCGAGAAGCATCACGTTCATGGTAAATTCATAATCTTTATTTACGACCGTGCAAAAAAAAGAAGTTTAACGATTGTACATTTCACACCAATTTCGTCATTTCGCGCAGTGCACGACATCAACCTCAGTGAACTGCTTACGGTAAGTGTACACCTGTGTGTACACAGGGCGTTCATGCGGAATTGTTGAGTAATTTATTACAAATATTATAAATATTCAAACAGGTGAACACCTCGCACACGATAAACCACCTTTCCTTTGGCCAAAAGTTGGACAATACAGTGAATCAGCTGGATGGCGTTTCCTACATTAGTGACGAAGGTAAGGCGTTGATTGTATTTGTACAAGGGTAGACACACACTACGCGCGCTCTAGACAGTGTTTTCAATGACTACGGTGAAATGATAGCACTAGCACCGAATGGCAGTGCCGATGGCCATGAAGGTGCCGAATGTGCCACCGCCTTGAACCATTACTTTTGTTACCGAGGAGATCAGCTCACGACCGCGCAGTCCCATGCTGTCAAAGAGAAGATAATGGTAGTTAGTTTAGCGTTGTTTGCACACCTGAGATTGATCTTACCTTAGTGCTCGGAATCCACCGAACAGTCCACCAGATGCTAGGCCGACACATGCACCCATCATGAAGCCGTACTTGACTCGATCCCAGCACGAAGGCTGCTGAGCACGACCGTACATATTCTGAACCGCTGGCATTTTATGTAGCTGGTGGAATCAGTGGTCGAGGCAAGGGACGCCGTTGCAGGAACTGGGAATGTACCTAAATTGATGCGTCTGTTTACCCGAAAACAAATCAAGCCGAAGTTGAAGCAAAAATCTCACGTGCGGTGAATGCTCAAATATGATGTGATGAATTGGTGATGCTTGCAATTTATCATTAGAGAGGGCGCCAGACGTTCTTGCAAGTTTGTTTTTTCTTATCACCTATGATTTTATTCTTTTACTAGGACGAGGCTTGGCAATCTTTCAGTATTACATCAAGATCATTCCTACTATCTTTCAGAGTCTTGACGGGGAGGTAAGTAAAAACTGTCATTAGTTTGATGGACTAAGAAACTTACAAAGAAAAATTCACAGGAAATTCAAACGAACCAGTTTTCCGTGACTCGCTACAAGAAAGACTTTGGCAGCACCTTTGATGCGATGACGGAAGGTCGATTACCCGGTGTCTTTTTCATTTACGAATTTGCGCCAATGATGGTAAAGTACAGCGAAAAGAGTCGCTCCTTTCTGCACTTCCTGACAACACTGTGCGGCATTGTCGGTGGAATTCTCACCGGTAAGTGCTTTCACCTCTTCAGTGTTGCATTTGCCTAAATCGATAACCGTGCGTGCCTTTGTTGGGTTTGTTTGCTTTCGATTTTTCTCTTTTCCTTCCTTCCCCATTGTTGCAGTTGCTGGAATCGTCGACTCTTTGATCTACCATTCAGTGAGAGTCCTTCGAGCCAAGATGCAGATCGGCAAATTGACATGAACACGCATTCTCAGCCAGCCAGTCATTCATTCATTGATCATCACCAGCTTTACTTTATTAAACTTTTAATTTTTGTTTTGCCCATCGGTGCCATGCGATTCTGTGCTGCGTCTCTCTCTGATGTGATGCGTCACAAATTGCGTGCGAGTTTGTAAACTCTTTTTCTCTCTTTCACGTACGATTCTCTTTGGCAGTGCCACACACAAACACTGCCTCCACCGACACACGAACAGACGAATTTCATTATTCATTGCAGTCACACTGCAGTCTGTGTGGCAGTGCTGCATCACTCATTCAGTCATTCAGTATTTCGCCTTTTCTTTCTCTACTACCCTTCTTCCCGGACCAAACAGGAAGCAAAAGAGATGATGATGCTCTCACCACACAGAACTTGGTTAGTTGGCCTCTGTGTCGTCGTAGTGCACTGTCTCTGGTGGTCCCCAGAGAGAAAGAAGAACAGTATTGTGGTCCCTGGTCTTCTCTGCGATGAGTCAACACACACACACTTCCGCGTGTATGAGACAACTTACTTGTGATGATCAGACAGCTGCCGCCATACACTGTATATAGCCAGGAAAGAGGAAAAGAAAAAGAGACAAGATCTAAATGGTCTACTCTGTAGGTTACTGGTTCGTCCAGGGAGATTCTTTCTCTCTCCCTCTCGCCCATTTGGGCACAACGACCCGATGATCTCGTGTGTGTCTTGGTGATTGCCTATATACGCAACACACTCTCAGGAATATTCTGCTCGCGCGCATCGGTCCTCGCTGAAGCTCCAAACAACTTGCTGTGTGTGTACGGTATGTCTCCTCTTCTCCGTCTTCTCCTTCTTCTATCCGGCGGCACTCAAGCAGTCAATAACCTCGCCGCTCTGGACCCCAGCAACTGCGAAGAAAGTGAAGATAGAGAGAAAGTGTGTGAGTCGTCCTGCTCGAGTCGACTCCCACAAACAAGCCACCAGAAAGTAAGAGAGAGACCACCCTTGCCTTCTGGTTGTGTGTGTCTCTGCTACTTCTGCTGCCGCTTTCGAATTCTCTCTCTTCTTGCGCTTTCTCTCACTCACTCTCTCTTCCGTGTTCCTAATTGAACGTTTTTTTCCGTTGCACATTGACACAGAAACACAAATGACGAAGCTCGTTTTGTGTTCTAGCTCTCGCTATCTCTCTCGCCTCCTACTCCTTCGCAGCGGCGTTGGTGCTGCGCTGGTTCCTTCTACTTTGGGTGAACTGAGGCTGCTGCTGCTGCTGCTTAGGCACCAGCACTAGCACAATCACGACTGACTGTGTCTGGCTGTGTGCACAGCCATTCGCCCTGCAGATGAGCCCAGAATCGGTCGTGGAAAAAGAGAAGCCTGCATTGTACTGTACTGTTTTTGTTGTATTGTTTTTCCTCACTTGTACTTTTTGCCGTTGATCTTCGCCGTTGCTTTCGTCTTCATCTTCTGCCACCGTCGTTGTGAGGAGTGTCATCGGCTCCGGTGTGCCGTCGGTTCAGTTCAGTTCACTTCACTTCAGAGCTCTCTCACCCGCCGTCTTCGTTTTCGTTTCGTCGTCTGTTTGTCGTACATGTGTGTGTATTTGTATGTGTTTTTGCACCGCAACAACGGTACTTAAGACGGGAGACATCGGCAGCCCTCATGAGTACTTCCCGATTTAGCAGTGCAGCGAGCAGAGAGCCCCACCGCCATGATATCAACTGAATACACTGCCTCGCCAGCTACTGCTTCGCCCGGTGTCTGCTTGAGTTGCATCGCACTGCTACTGCCTTCTTCTGCGACCGCGTTCGCTCCTACTGATGATGATGGTGATGAGCCCGGTGGTGATAACCGCCGACTACTGCCGCTGCGAAGTTGTTGTCTCCTCGTTTCGGATGCTGCTGCGGCTGAAACTGCTGTTGACTGCGACAGTGGTTGGGCGAAGAAGCTACTGCCATCAGTGGGCTGAAGGGCTGAAGAAGATGATCATCACGGCACCAGCGCTTATGCTGCTGTCATGCTGTAATGCGTCGCTATCAGCGGCAATCAACAGTGCCCCCGTCGCTGCACTGTAGTGTCACACAGCACAGTACCACTTCTGATACTACAAATCAACTGTCGCTTCTGATTCCTCATCCCTTTACTACTGAGTCATCATCACCGCTCCTAATCCCCCACACACTGCCGAAGGAGACAGATACATCCTCATGTTTTATTTACTTGCTTACTTTATTCTGTGATTTCTATTCGGAAGTGTAGGGTCCCCTCTTCACTTGTTCCAGTGTTTTGCATTACTTTTTCCCCATTGCTCTACTGTTCGACGGACAGCAGCAGCAGGAAAACAAGTCGTTTTTCGGTCGCAAGCTGTCGCTGGCCGCGCAGCTAACAGCTAGCGCAGCAGCTCTTCTGAAGAGAAGAAGCAGAAGGCGAACTTCACTGTTGCTGAAGTTGCTGAAGGAGGGGGACAAAGCAAAGAGTGCTGCTGCTGCTGCTGTTGCTGTGCCGGTCGAAGTCACATACAACATTACGACAATCAGCTTGCCATCGGCGGATTTGATGATTGAATCGCCATCCAGCAAAGAAGAAAAAGTCCTCTCCACTGCCAAAGTTGGCCATTGAAGAAAGCTTCAGCTCATCTCAGCTCAGCCAGCTACGCCCGCCCCCGTTAGCGTGTCGTGCATTTGACTCGCCTTAGCAATACCAGCAATAGTACCAGCAGCAATACCACTGCTCAGTGCCGCTCAAACTTGCTTCAATTGAATCGTGGTTGTGTGTGTGTGTGTGTTTGTGCCAGTGTGAGAGGTTGCCTTTGCCCGCAGCTTGTGGCGCGGCCACCACCACGACCACTACTGTTCTCCTACTCAGGCTCCTCTCCTCTCATCACACACACACGCTCTCTGTGACTCGAGACTCGTTTTCGTTGTGTGCCACTCGGAGAGTGGACAAGTCTTCGTGGTTGTTGCTGCCATCACCATCACCATCACCACCATCATCCGAAGAAGCACGCACCATCCCCAGGCAGCTGAAGCAGTGAGCAAGTAGTAGGCAGTGGTAGTGAGCAACAATTTCTGCCTGCCAAAGGAGAGTCATCGAGCCGTCAGCCTGTAACTGAACAGCAGTCATCGCCGTCCAGGCGTCCACCGCTGACCACCACCAATACCACGACCACCACTACGATTACTACTATCAGTACTGCTATCGCCGCTGACGTTGCACCGCAAGCTAGAACCTCTGCCACTGCTGCCACTGCTCCTAGGTCACTTTTCCCGACGGGACCGACCGCGCAGCTCTCTCGCGGCTCTAGCTCAAGCCCTCGCTCTCTTTCCTCTCACTTCAGCTCACTTCAGCCCACCGAAGAGCACACACTTCTGCTTCTGCTGCTGCGATCCAGATCCGAAGAATTGTGAAGTGCGAAGAAGTGGTCGACTTCTTTCGCCGGCGTCTTCGAATTCGATTTCGGACACTACCAGACAGCTTTAAATTATTATTTCCCCTTCTCTTCCTGGCCACTCCATCCATACATATCCTCTCGCGTACAGATTACTTTATAGTTGTAGTGTGACATCGTCTCTTCTTTCTCTTGCCCTCTTGTCTCATCACCATCCTCATCACTGTACTGCTTCTCCGCTGCTAATTATTGTATTGCACAACTTGATTGCATCTGGTGTGATTGCACTACCATCACCACTACCACCACCAGCACCAGCACTAGCCACCACTTCCTGCACCGAGTGCATAGCCCCCCAGTGCCACTAGCAAGATGTTCCAACTGTTTGGATCGTTGAAGCAGTTCATCAAGCCGCAGAGCTGCATCATCGACAACCACATCTACCGGTTGCACTACAAAGCCACCGTCCTCATTCTGGTCGGCTTCAGTCTGATGGTCACTGGTAAGTTTTTCCCTTTCACCTTTTTCTCGCTCCAATTTGGATGTTGTCATTAGGTGCGATGCGCGCAATTCCACGCTGCCCGCCCAGGCGTTCTTTTTGCTTTTTATCTTATTTGCACCGATTCCACGTGACAGCAGCAGCAGCAGTAGTGCACAGGCACCGTTCTCTGTCCGTTCGTTCGTCTCTTCTTTTTCCCCTACTCCAACTGTCTGTCTGTCTGGCGGCGGTGGCGGCGGCGGGAGAATCCACAGAGCACGATTCGATGGACGCCATGTTTGGCGGCGAGTGCACACTGCAAACCGTGTGCACAGTAGGGCACAGGCTGCAACCCTGCAGCAAGGAAATAGGTGCACCGAAAGCTGCTGCCTGCCTGCAAAGACGTTGCTCCTGATGCTGATGCTGGTTCTGGCGTGACACGCTGCCAAGTGGTGTGATCTCTGGGTGTTGCTATATAGCAACAGCAGCACGGCAGCACCACACTTGACACCGGGGGCAACCTTCCTCTCCAGGGTGGAGAAGAGGTCACAGGCGCAACCAGCAACAACGCCTGCAGTTTGGCTGAATGCATGATGAAATGCCGGGCAAGAATTGCGCGCTCGCCTCATAGGAAAACGCAGGCTGGAATGCGCCCTCTGCACTGCTACTGCTGCTGCAGAATTGTGGAGGTGCAGACTCTGCCAGGCCAGTCCAGGCCTCCACTAGCCCCTAGGTCCTAACCGTCGCCATGTTGCCTTTGTTAGGGACAACTAGCACACTGTGTGCATGTGCCCTGTCTGTGTTAGTTGGCGGCAGAAAGAGAGAGGAGGCAAAGGCACCCTCAGTGCAGCCGTAGTAAAGGAGACCTTTAAATGAGAACATAGTAGCGAGGCCTCTCTACTGTTGCCCTTAGGCCATATGTTCTGCCTACATTCGCTCCTACTGATCGGTCTTTTTTCTTCCTTTTTCCTTCTTAGAAGTAGTGCGCTCATTTCCTTTGCATTGTTCTTTCTTGCGCACCTAGAGAAGAGAGTCGCTGTTTGGCACACTACCCTCAGCCAGCCACCAGTTGCACAGCACTTTGAAGGCTAACACTAATGAACCACCTTTCTCTTGTTTCTCCTTCCTCTAGCTCGCCAATACTTTGGTGACCCAATCGACTGCATTTCCCGGGACGATATTCCACCGAACCTACTGGGTAAGTGAACAACAACAACAAATTAATGGACAAAGCCAGTGGGAGGAAATGAAAGAGAGCGTCTTAGCGACAAGTCAGTCCAGAATTCGGCTAGCAACAGTGACACATTTTTCTTCTTTTCGCCATTTATTTTACCGCAGCCGGCAACAGTTCAGACTGGTGCAAATATTTGTACCACTCGTAATCATATGTCACACACTTGACGTCTTGGCTATAAATGGTCAGACAGCTGCCGCTGCCGCTGCTGTAGCTGATGTGTGGCGTCCCTAAGGGTGTCCCTGAATTGAAACGCACTCGCTCACTGACACATGTGCACTGTCAGACACCACAGACGTATCTTATCGCAGCACTGCCCTCAATGACACACAGAGACTTGCTGGTGGTGGTGTTGTTGTCCCTGAAGCGAGCACCGAAGTACATACGAGTCGTTCCTTATCTTCCCCAATTTGACCTGGTGCCTGTGTGCCGTCATCCATTTTGCGTTTCTCTGCCCAGTCATCACTAGCCCTACCTCTAGACTTTTGTTTGACTGACTCACTGCGTTCTGTTCTGGTGTTTGTCGTCTCGTGCGTGCGAGATGGCCACTCAGTCGCAGCAACGGAAAACACAGCAGTACCAGTGCTGGTCACCAGCGACTACTTCACAAGTATGTACTGACAACAACATCATTGCCACCATCATCATCATCGGCACCGTACGCCAGCACGGCGGCGGTGATTTTACTACTTTTTCTTTCCCACAATCACAAACACAAACACCGAGACTGGCATTAAGCGCTATTCAGCCAGACTCACAACACAACGTCGAAGAACGGCGTTCACCTACTCTGCAACCTTTTCTTTTTATTAGTTCTGCAACGGCAGTTGCTGCAGCAGCAGCAGCAATCCGGCGTTAATTAGCACACATACACTCATAAGGGGTACAATGACTGCACTGAGAGAGTGCAACCGAAAGAAAGAGAGAGAACAGACGAAGGGCAATTTCGCTAATTGCTTGGCATTTTGCTTCTTTAGCACACTAGTGAGCAGCTTCTTAGGTTACCTCAATCTCTGACTCCCTTTCACAGTCTTCTGAGCAATCCTTTCAGTTTGTGAATGTTTGTGTGTTGACATTAGTGTGTGCCAAGTGGAACACGGTATTGTCACCAGCCTGCTGTGGTGCTCATGAATGCTCCTGCTTATGTTCCCTTGCTTATGATTATTATTGGTCGTAATTGAGGCTGAACGCCACTGATGGCTTCTGGCTCCAAGGGGATGGTTCGCCGTGTGGCCACCACCAGAGTACAGGCTACACACTGAATGAATGTGCAAAGGCACAATGCAAAGAAGACGAAGTACTCTGGCCAATTGGAGCAGCACATAGCAAACTGTGCTTCTCTTGTTGCTGTTGTTGTTGAAGCAACAGTTTCATTGGAGTGGTGCTGCCAATTGTGCCAATTGGCTCTACTACCACCATTGACTGGCTGGCTCCACTACAGCTTTGCTGATGGAGCAGCCATCAGTGATCACTTCTTCTCCTTCTCCTTCTTCTTCATTTGGTTGGCAACAACAAGCGAAAATGTCCTTGTGGCAGTCATCAGCGGATGATTGCTCGCCACTTAAGTCATTTGCGAGCTGCTGAGACAGTGAGACATTGAGACGACTGTGCCGTTGCCGCTGCTGCTGCCTCTGCTCCTGGTGCACCATTCGATTCTTCTGTACACACACATGTGTGTGTGAGTACGCAATGGACTTGCTTTGCTCGATTAGACATGCACTTTGGCTGATAGCGTGACTTTGGCGAAAGAGAGCACAACCACTGACTGGCTGTCTGGGGACACGGAGACTAAAGTTCGTCGGCAAGAGACAGTGCAATCGTCGTTCTCCTGGTGACACATGACACTGTGACACACGGTTGCCCACCATTGACATCTCCATCCAGTGCCATCCATTACCATGTGTGCAAGGACAGTCGCTGATCGCCTACGCTCCCTTTTTCAACTCTCCAAGATTTTTAGCTTTTTTGCAGCAGGTTTTAAATTTTGCTTATCGCTTTTCTCATTCAACTTCTCCACTCCTCCGCCTCCTTCGTCTTCTCTTTCTCCCCCTCCAACTCCACCGAACTTGACTGCTTTTTTTCTGCTGACACTTAGTTTCGTGCCTTCGTGCTGAAAAGCGATTCTCGGTTGAATTGCCGAAATTCTAGTTCTTTCCTCGTTTGCGGCAAAAGTGGCAACAGGTCGGGTGTAGAGTAGAGTGAGTGCATGCAAAGTGCACTTTTAGTCCTCACACATTGCTCATCTGTGTGGTGGTAGTGGTGGGGAAGACGAGATCTCATGCGGCGCATCGACCAGTGGTCTCCGACAGCGCCTGATGATGTGGAAAGAGTGGACAGAAAAGTCGCTTCGGATTAACCTTGGAATGTGTGTGGTGGCTACTCTCAGCAGGGTGAGCAGTGCGAGCTCGCATTGCGAAAAGGCAACCGAATGTACCTTCCCCTTCTTTTCCCTTTTAGTGGCACTTGTCGTCACTGCTTCTGCTTCTGCTTTTGCTGCTTCTGCCTCAGTCTCTGTCTCAGTGTACTGCGCCTGATTGCCTTCTAGTTATCCTCTTTCAGACTGCACACACTGGAGTGCGTGGCAATATTCATGCAGCACACACTCACTTTGGAGCCCGAAATTCAACTCCGCATCGTTTGCCCCCCCCCTCTTTGTGGCGCCAGTGATGTTTGTGCTGTCTGTCTGATGGCGCACTGTCTGATGCAACCAAAACGTGGAATTTAGTACACATGGCGAAGGAGAGAGAGAGAGAGAGTGCCGATGAGAAGTGCCATTGCCAGGGGAACTGGCCTCCACTGCTGACAGCTCTCTGCCTAGACAATGGAAGTCGTAGTGAATACTACTACTACTACTATTACTACCAGTTCTTTACCATCACAACCCTTCATCAGTTGCGTCCTTTCGTAGTATTGTGCACACTTGTGTTCTTGTGCCCTTGTCTGTCTCTCGGTGTCTGGTTGCCATGTGTCTGTCCAATTGTCGATTGATTCATTGCCACGGACACCCTCTGCGACTCTCATCAGTCAGGCGAATTCTTTGATGCACAATGGAAGTCATTATTGCGTAACCAATCAAAAGGTTCAAAGAACGCAGTTCAGTGCACAGTGCAGGGTACATTGTGGAGGTTGCCAGGACGATGTCATCACCATTCAGTTTTCTAAATAAATCGTACAAAAGAATGGAGTTTTTTAACCAGTGCCACCAGTTGAATCACTACCATGTACAATAGCAGCATATGGGACGCAGATTTTACGCTAATTAAACTGGGCAGTAGTTAAACTCAAGCTTTCTTGCTAATCTGTTTCCTCTTTGCAAGGCCAATTGCTTCCTGCAAACCCATATGTGCGCTCTTCTGTCTCCTTTCTGCTGCTGTTTTGTGCGCCTTTTTCCTCTTCAACTGGTACTACTGCTGATCTTTGTTCTAATAAGCAAATGAGAGCAGATGGAAGAAGGGGGTTCTCTCTTTCTTTCTTCCTTTCTTCCTTCACTGCAAAGACGTTCTTTTTCCCTCTGGTGTGTGAGTGTGCAATGTGCACATTTGTCTACTTCCCGCTGGCGCCGTCTGCCCTTTTTCACATGTTGGCCTCTCTCTTGCCTTTTTTTCTAATTGGCTCAGTGGCAGTCAGTCATCCAGTCAGTCACCGCAATAACAGCAAACTGGGCTCGGGTCAAACTGGTTTGCAGCCAGTAGTAGCTAGTTTCAGCAGCCTTCTCTTTCAGAGAGGAACTGCATCACCTTTGCTGGGGTCTCTCTGTTGGCAGGCAGTCACCCCACTCATTAAAACGGCACCGCTGAGCTGCTGTTGCTGTTGCTGGCGTGCCTGACCTCGTGTCGTCGACTGGCTGCTGCGCCCTGGTGCGACGTGACTTTGCCTGATGAAGATGAAGAAGAAGAAGAAGAAGAAGAAAACGACGGAGACGGCTGTTGCTGTGATTTGCAGTCTCTCTCTTTCTACTGGAATACACTGGCTTTTATTGTGTCTGCACGTCTCCTCGGTCGTTTCGGATTCTTTTTCTACTTCTTATGTTCCCCTTTAGCCTCTGATGACCTTTGCCATCAGAAGCGGCGGTTGCTACTGCTTGTTGCTAGTTGCTAGGCTCACTTGTTTTCTTAACTCGTTGCTCTTTTAGTGGTGGTAGTGGTGGTGGCTGCACTGACCTGAACAGTGAACACTGACAGCGCACTTCGCTTATATGAGGATAAAAAATGACTTTGCGAAAGAAATTCAAAGTGACAAGTGAGCACTGTGAAAGCACAGGCAAAAAAGCAGTGCTGCAAAAGTAGAGAAGCAGACAGTGACCAGCATTTTGTGCACGCCTGTTTACTCACCCTATTTGACTAGGCATTTCAGAGAAAAACAAGTGGTGACGAAGACCACGACGACCACCAGTGGTGGAAGTTGGTCGTGTTTGCCGGTGCAAAGTGCAGTGTTGATCACCTGTTCATGTTCTGTTCGGTAGCTGATCTAATTTGAGGCTAATTTGGCAATGAGCAGTCTTTGAGCATTCTTTTGTGCCATCAGAACAGCTACCACCACCACTTTAGCTAATCACGGCAATTCATGCAGTTGTGTGCAGGAAGGCCGCTTTGTGGGCGCTCGTGGTCACCGGGACGCGTCACTGCCTTCTGCACTTCTGCCGCCGCTGTTTCAGAACTACCTGAGAACTACCAACCACCAACAGAAGCTGTCTGTTTGTGCTATACCAGTGTGTGTGTGTACGGCGGTAATTGGCGGTGGCAACTTGGCACAATTAGCCCACTGTGTGCCACAGTTTCGCAGAAGCGGGTATTGAGAGCGAGAGAGAAGAAAAAGGGAGCACTGCCTAAACTGAACTGAACTAGCTGCAGCTTTCGTTGACGCTGGAGAGAAATGTGTCAAACACCGCTGCTTGGTGTCAGTCGGTGGCTTTACGCCGATAACCGCCGCCGCCGCCGAGTCGCTTTGGTGTGGTAACCACGAGAAACTGTTTACCCCGCCGCTGAACTGTACTGTGCTCAGGTGCTTCTGCTGCTGGTCTTGGTTTTGGTCTTGGTGTTGTTGTCGAAAGCAGAGGTGGTGGTGGTCATTGGTCTGCCAAATGGACACGTCAGTTTCTGCCTATATATAGTTGGGAAAGAGAGAGAAAAGATAAAGAGAGACTGTTTGGTGTTTCAGTGTGTGTGTGTGTGTTCAGACACTTCATAACTCTCCATCGGCTTGAAAGACTCTCTTCCCTTCTTCCCCCTTCTCACTCAGTCAGTCATATAATCGAAATCTATAATACACCTCGCTCAATCTAGGCTACCTGACTTCACTGACGTCAGAAGAGTCAGTGGCTATAAATAGATCGGGTCCAGTCTCGAGGCTGGAGGCCAGCGGTGGTGGTGGTCGTGATGGGTGCCACTCTTCAAGAGTTGTGGAGGTGGTGGAGGTGTGCTGCTGCTGCTGATGATGATGATGTTTGTCTGATATTCGCAGTTGTCATCTTTTGAGGGCAGCTCGGGGTGGTGGTGCTGCCGCTCATTCAGATTCGGTGGACGACGATTCTGTGTGAGGAAACACCTGGAAATGGCATATTCAATGTGCATTCGAATGAACTATTCAGTCAGGGCCCACTATTCGACTTGACCTGTTTTTGTCGGAACGTCACTGTTGCCGCTGCTGCTGCTGTTGCTGCTTAACCGCTTGCCAAGTCGCCCGCCGTCAGCCCGTGTCGATAATTTATGCGAGCATTGGATTACACTACCTTCTACCACTAACGTCCACAGGCCATTAAGTGAAGAGAAAACGTCAGTCCATAACTCATGTTGATCTTTATCGTCATCTTGTTGTACGAGTAGTTCAGACGACAAGACGACGGCAAGACGGCAAAGTAGATAAAAAGAGAAAAAGAGGGAGAAAATGCTAACGGCGGACAGTGCGAAAGGCTATTCCACTGGTCAGCTTAAGCCAAACATGTGAGACAGGAAAAAAAAGATTTACCTGCAGGTGAACAAGGGATTAGGGTGAACAGGAGGAAGGAGATGCTGTTTTTATAGGGGATTTTCTACTTTCCTTCTTTTTCTTAAACAAACGTACTAATTCTTTTTTTATTTGCCCTTCTTTTCCGCACCTCACAGACACCTACTGCTGGATTCACACTACCTTTAGCATTGAAAATGCGTGGAAGAAGCGAGTCGGCGAAGAGGTGCCCTATCCTGGTGTTGACAAGACGACGCCCAACGAGAAGAGGGTCTACCACGCCTACTACCAGTGGGTGTGCTTTGTGCTCTTCTTCCAGGCCATCTTCTTCTACGTTCCGCGGTACCTGTGGAAGGCTGCCGAAGGTGGGCTGGTGAAGAACCTCATTCTCGGCCTGAATCGGCCCATTCTCGGCGAGGATGACCGTCGAGGGGCGATCAACCTGGTGACGGACTACCTCTTCCGGAACATGTCACTGCACAACACGCTCTTCCTCACCTACGCCATCACCGAGGTGCTCAACCTCATCAACGTTATCCTCCAGATGGTGCTCATAGACCGCTTCCTGGGCGGTGAGTTCAGCTCCTTCGGCTGGGAGGTGATCAACTTCTCAGAGTGGGACTGGTCCGTGCGATACGATCCAATGGTAGAATCACTTTCTTTTTTGTCTCCTTCCTTTTACTAACCTTTGTTTATGTACTTTCCACCACCCAGATCAAAGTGTTCCCCCGCCTGACCAAGTGTACATTCCACCGATACGGTTCCTCCGGTGACGTGCAGCGCCACGATGCGATGTGCATTCTGCCGATCAACATCGTCAACGAGAAGGTGTACATCTTCCTCTGGTTCTGGTTCTACTTCCTCGCCATCGCCAGCGCCCTCGCCCTCGTCTACCGCGCCCTGACCATCTTCTACCCGGGCATGCGCGTCGTCGCCACCCACTCCCACTGCCGCATCTCCAATCCAAAGCAGATCAAGGAGGTGCTGAAGCACGGCGGCGTCGGCGATTGGTTCCTCCTAGACCTTCTCTCCAAGAACATGGACCCACTCAACTTTCGTGATCTGATCATCGACCTGAAGGAGAAGATCGACATGGTCAAGGACAGCAAAAACGGAGTCTAAGTGGTACAGCTTTCCTGTCACCCTTCTGTTCCGCCCTCTGCTGCACCAACAGTTGCCAACGACAACAACCACAACAACAACAACAACACTCTCACAATCAAACCAAAAAAATGTATTTGCTCTAAACATCCAATGAAACAAGACTGGGACTGGAGAAAGAGACTGATTTGCTCTTTTCTCCGCTCATCATCTTTTCTATAATCTTTTTTTCTATTAGCTTTTATCCTCTCTATTTTTCGCCTTCTATTTTGTTCTCTATACACAAAAACCGAATCAAGTTGACCAAAAACAGATCTCCCGTGTTTTGCCTATGATTGCCTTTTTTCTATATTTCTTTTTTGGATGTCCTCTACAACGCTTTACACCACGTACACATACCCAAACACTCACCCCACTGTATCATTCGTCCCTTCTTTCTAAACAAAACTCCCCCTTTCTACAAAGCCTTCTACTACATTTCTACGCTTCCCGACAACACTGATTTGTAACGATCTACCCACCACCTTCACCTCCACCACCACCACCTTCACCACAACGCTTTGCCGTGACTGAGACCAGGCTTCACACACCAGCACAAAACCTATTCACAATCAAACACCGACAAGGACCGTCGTTTCCTCCTAGTACAAATGTTGCACTCCCATCCACACCATAGGCCATCTTTACCAAATGTTGACGCTGTGTTCTCATCCTCTCTTTTTCTTATATCTGATATTTCTTCCCTTAGCCCTAGCCCTATGATAATTTTTTTCTCTTCTATTTTTTACTTCTCTGTACACCTTTTTATTATTATTTAGACGACGACGATGAAGATGCTGATACTAATGGTGATGACTTCAAACAGTTGTATTTTAACCAAACAGCCGCGGCCGCTGCTGGGCTACACCTTCTACACCTTTTTCTGCTCTTTTGCCCAACGGTGACCCTATTTTTGTACTCTCCCCTTTACACAACACTTTTTCTCTTTCTCCTTCTTTTCAATTCCATTCGCTGTAACCTTTGTCTGGTGGTGACGATGATGATCTTGATGATACCACATATACTTTCATCATCATCATCATTTTCCCCCTCTTCTTTTGTATCACTGAACGCCATCTCTACAAAGCCTCCTTCTCCACCGTCACACACATACACACCACTTATTTTCACTTAGATCACCCAAACTAATCAATCGATCCCAATCAATAAAACCACCATGTGTACTATCAAACTCCTCTTCTTCTTCTAAAGTGTTTTGTGGAAAGTGGTCTCAGCACTGATCACTTGCGAATGATCACTACGTGTGAGCACTTTCTATAAATGGACGGCTCGGTCTATTGCTATTGCTGTGTTGCCTAACCGATTGGATCCGACCTTAATTGCTCGGTCCCACTGTCGACTGCTCTCCAGAGTCACCATTTCTCTCGTTGCCATCACATTCATTCCCGCTGCAAAGACTCTCTCTCTCTCTCTCTCTCTCTCTCTCTCTCTCTCTCTCTCTCTCTCTC
>JAALOO010000286.1_pt1 | contig 46803 bp, 18 predicted proteins | sample 7257641 | NCBI WGS metagenome assembly JAALOO01 (sample SAMN14085613, study PRJNA598686) | mite metagenome | biome: ENVO:01001000; feature: ENVO:01001002; material: ENVO:01001226; isolation source: single female mite from University of Michigan culture on fish food culture... ...
TCTCTCTTGCATCAATATTCATTGCTCTGTCTCTATAACTCATTCATCATTTTTTCTCTCCCTCTTTTCTTTTGGCCCAACTTTTATCTCAGGCCAACCCACATTTTGGATGGGCCCCCGAAAACCGAGGTATAAAAGGGGCTGCATTCTACTGCTACACTCTAAGCTCACTAAGGTGCTCGACAATTTTCAGCAATTGAATTTCAACTACCACCACCATGAAAATTACTTTTTCACTCAACACCAGTCACTTACCAGTTGACTGTTGTTTCAAATATTCAGACATCGACAAATCAGACTTCCAACTTCTGATTTTTGCAAATTTTTGCTTCAGTTTCAGACCCGACTCCAGCTTACTTTCACTCCGTTTGAGTTTCAAACACTTTTATTCAACAGTGAACAGCACTAACAGTTTTCCTCTGATTATTCACCTACACCATCGCAACCACAAAACCATCGCCAAACAAACAATTACGACAGCTACTACTGAGAGTCACCGAAAGCATCTACAGCATTTACAACAAAGAGTAAACAGATTATCCGTTTTCTTGTGATTACCACCACCAGTGATCATTCTCACTTTTGTTTGCTGTCCACCTCAGCAGTTTTCTCGGCAAGAAAACTTAACAACTAAAGTTTGACATTTCAACTTGAACAACAAACAACACATCGCCGATCTATTATCTCAACTTGTTTGTGAACAAGACTTGAAACCGCTTCTCTCTCTCCTCTCTCTTCTCTTCAGACAACATCACCAACACTCTCACAATATTGTGAATCACCGCAACCGCCTCCGCCACAACCACCATTTCCTCCGACTACTAAAGCGAATTACTTTGTTTCCTTCGCTTTACCCTCAATCGTAAAAGGTACAGTCCCGCCGCAGTTTACAGCTTTGATTATTAGCCGCCCTAATCTGACCAATGCCCGCACCGCCCAACAGTACAGTTCACACGCAAACTTAGACCAAGCTCTCTGAAGGAAAGAAGGAAAGATGGACACCGTGAATCGCATCTGTGAGGCGGCCGGCCGCGTCATCGCCACCGTTGGTCGAGGCTGCTCGAGGATCCTCCGTCGGTACCGCCGAAATGAAAATCGTGTCGTCGCCACTGCCAATCGAGGTGACGGCAGCGGCAGCGTCACTAGCAATGGCAGTGGCAGTAGCAAGGGCGGTAAAAACGGAAAAGGAGGAGGAGGAGGAGGGGGCCTTCGAAGCTTCCGCAGCCGTCGGGTGGCTCGCAAGGGAGGTCGGCCCATCTCGCCCGATCTGACCTACACTGTGGTCGATCTCTCCGGTGCCTCGGTGAGCGAGTGCACCACCACCGTCGTCGCCGCTGCTGCCGCTCCCTCTTCCGGTTCCAACAACAACAACAACAGCACCGTCAGCAGCGAGAGCGGCAACGGAACCGGAAGCGGCACTCGAAGCGCTAGCTGCGCCAATGGCACTGTCGCTGTCGCCGACCCCGTCCCCGTCCCCGTCCCCGTCCCCGTCCCCGTCGCCCCCGAGGTGCCCCAGTACGAGGAGACGCTGCGCGTGCACCGAGGCGGCGGCGGCTACTCGCCCAGTCCGCAGCTGCTCGCCCGTGGCTCCCTGGGCTCCTACTCCTACACGACCATCTCGCCGCGCACGCCCATCGCGCCCCTCCTCATCTCGTCGTCCGCCTCAGCGCAGGCCCTGGCCCAGGGAGCCAGCGCCAAAGGAGGAGGCGGCACCGCCAAGGGAGCTGCCAAGGATGGCGCCCAGCACCACCTCTCATCTCTGGTGGGCAACGTCCTCAAGAAGTTCAGCCTGGGCGGTTCAGGCAGCTCGAGCAACTCGCCGGCCGCCGCTGCTAACGTCGCCGCCAATGAGTCCGCCAATGAGGTAGAAGTGATTGTCACTGTACACCCCTGTCCTTGTCCTTGTCCAAGTCTTCCTCCTATTCCCCTTCCTTCTTTTCCTTTTCCTCCCATTTCTAAAACTATAATTCAAGACAATGATGGTAATCTATCTATCTCCTTTACAAACAGTCCAGTTCAGAAAGCTAGCTACACTGGGGATGATGATGATAATGATGATAGCAAACAGATTAGTGCAAAACACTTTACCGGTGCTTCAGTTTCTTATTCTAATGATCTTGTCAGTTTTAGTGATAGAAAAGTTGACAACAACACTTACAACATTGCTCGCAACATTGCACAGAATGCTGATGATAGTAGTAGTAGTAGTAGCACTGATAACACTGACAACAACAGCAGCAGTAGTAGTGATTCCTTGCATGCCAGTGATCACATCCACATTGAATGCACTAACGCTGGTGATAAGAATGATGATGATGATGATGGTGATGATAAGAGTGATAACGGTGCTGGCGTCTCTTCTGACGCCCCTGCTTCTTCTGCTGATGCGAATAACGCTCTGGACGGCCACGCTTACAATAGAGCCCACAAAGTAAAAACTGCTGCCGACACTCTGATCCCCCTACCAAATCCAAACCCCGCCTACCAGGCCTATGAAGAGCTGCGCCAGGCTTGCGCCCGTCGACGATCGCTGATTGTCGCCGTGGGCCAGGTCGACTGGACCGCCCTCAAAGAGCGCGTGCCCTTTCGCGCCGACTGCTCCAGCTGTCGGTCAATGCTCACGCTGATGCAGACACAGAGTGGGCGCTTTCCGGTAGTGATTGACGTCTTCACTAACAGGCAGTCTGAGGCCACAGCTACAGCTGAGGGATGCTCTCCAGTTATCAGACTAACTGATCTGGCCATGCTGAACTGCTTTCCCAACGTCAGCAAACTGACCATAGTGCTCGGTTCTCCAACCACTCTCTCCCCCTTCAATCCTCAGAGAAAAGAAACACAGTCTGAGGACCAGTTTGCTCACCATCACCGCCTGGTGGCTGCCACCGCCCAACTGGTGCTCGCCCACTTTGGAGGAGTGGTGAAGGGCTTAGACAGCCACACCCCATCGCCATTCACTACCCTCTCTTCCCATTGCCACTCCTACACCCGTCGGGCCACACCCCTCCGCCAACTTCGACTGGTGGTCACGGAGGGATCGCTGCCCAAAGGCATGCTGACCACGACAGGGCGTATCCCTAGCCTGCAAACGCTGACGCTAATTACCGGCTACTTCGACTTGACGGCCGAATCGGTGGCCCTCGGCGGTCTACTTTTCCGCCTTCAGCGTTTGAACGTTTTCACTGGCAACTCAAACTTCACCCTAGCACTGTCCACCTGGACAGAGGCGCTTCTCCTGCGACACACCCCTCTGGTGATTCGCTTTCATCAGGAGACCTTTCATCAGGGTGGTTTTCTCTACCGATTTAATGATGATGATGGAAATGGTGATAGTGATGAGGAGTTAGCTGATGATGAGGATGAGGATGAGGATCAGCAAGTGCACCCCAAGCTAGCTCTCATTGCCGGTCAGTTCATTGAGGTGCCGCCCCTTCGTCTGGTGAGCATTGGCGCACTGCACCGACTGGTCGATTGTTTCTACAATCTGATCTACCTGCGACTGCAGGTGCTCAGTGGTCCTAGTGGAGCACCTGTGGGCCCACCTGAAATCACCCGTGAGGACATTCTCTGGACAGTGTCCAGTCTGCAGCTGTTGACACATTTGGCGGTGCGCCAGGTGGGCGGTGGTGGCAGGTCGGTAGAACCTGATGATGATTTTCAACCTCAATCTGGTCCGAGTGGTCTTCGAGGTCTTCCTGGTCCTCGACTAACTGGTTTTGGTCACCAGCCTTTTTCAGTTTCCCTTTACAACATTCGCTCGTTGTCAATCAGTTTGGCCGCTGCCGATCACCAGTCAGTGGTGGCTGGTTGGTACTTTGACCAAGAGGTCGTCTTTTCCGGCCTCGAGGTGTTGACCGTCGTTCTGCGAATGAGCGGTTGTGGCAGTTGTCGCTGGAAAGCAACCGCTGATAGTGAAACTACCTTGCAGTCAGTCCAGGACTGTTTCCGATGCCAGTCAGTAGAACTTTTCACCGCCTGTCGTCGACTGAGGGTGATTAACTGGCAATGCGAGACGGTGTCAAAGGTGATAATGACAGCCAACGAGGGTGATGGTGGCCGTGGTGAAAAGGAAACCAGGGCGGCTAAGGCAACGGCGGCAACGGCGGCAACAGCAGTGCTCGGTAGCAAACCGGGAATAAAAACTCCCGTATACAACGTCAAATTGCAGGTTAACCGAGACGAGCTTCAGCCGCAGCAGCAACAGCAGCAGTTGGCCAGTGCTGTTATCAATGCCGAGCTTCAACAGTTTAAAAATTGCGGTGTGCAGAATGCTGTGTCCTTGCAAAACCATGCAGCAGCAGCAGCAGACAGACCAATTGTTGCCGGCGGCAGGTGTGACTCTTCAGTCGACAGTTTGAACAGTTCCTTTTCTGAGCAAACAGGTGAGGCGGCGCCGATTGCTGCAAAACCTTTCGTCTCTACTGAAAATGGACAAAGTAGTTTTGTTTATTGCGGTCATCGCCTCTGGTCCCGATGGTGCAGTATTTTGTGCTCTTTAAAGTGGGTTCGTTACATGCGCAGCGAACGACAGCAGTGAACATCACAGCACTTAACATTCTGCTGAAAGGGCATTTGACGCTATCATCATCGTTTTTTACTCAAAAACGCAAACTAATTTTTGTCCTAGACTCATTGGTCTCATTTATATGTGCTGATTTTTTGTCTTTTCAATGTTTGCCCCTTTATATGTGTTTAGCTCTCAACGTAATCATTTGCAACCATTTAGTACTTTAATGTTTTCAATGATCACTACCAGATACTAATCTGCGTTTCGTTTCACCACTTTTTTGTCAAAACCTATTTTTTATCACTTTTTACAGCGATCGGCCTCCAAGAAGGCCGCCAAGAAGCGCGTGAAGTTGATGGCGGCGACGGTGGTCAAGGACGACCCCGCTACCATCATCTGAAAAAGGGAATACTCCCCACCACCACCAGAATGCAGACCAATGACACACCCAAATACATTGACCCAGAGAAACAGAGAGAAAGTCACGCCCACAGGTAGATAATGCACCTTTTTTACTTCCTTTTTAATCTCAATTCATATTTCAAAACGTAGTAGTGAGTAGTAATTTATCAAAGCCGCCGCCGCCGCCGCAACTTCAACTGCCGCCGCCGCCGCCGTTTCCGCTCACCTCTTTTTGGTTTCCGTTTCTGTTTGCCGCCATTTCTTTTTGGCCGCCATTTAATCAATATCCACCGAATTCGTTTTCGGATCTTGTTCTCTTTTGTTTCTGTTTGAGCACGCACGCATATAATCGTTACTATTGAGCAGCACTCCGTTTTCCGTTTTATCACTGATCACTCTACTTTTCACTGATGCACATCTGATGAAACACAGTTCCAAACACAAAAGTTTTTTTCTTATTGGATGAAACACACCCAACAACACCGCATGCTGACACACCTGACAACTGATTAATTTTTTTCCGATTTGATCCTTTTTTCTATTTTTGCATGTTTAAGTTATTTTTGTTTTTGTTGATTTTTTGGTTGAACTGATCATAAAACACACACACACTTTAAAACACCCACAAATATTTAATTCATTGATTTGCGTCAGTCTATCGGATTCTTTTTCATCCTCTGGTTTTAAACAATGAGGTTTTTATTTCATCAACCCACGGTTGAACTACATGTACAGAACCAACACAAACCATTTGATGAATTCATTTGCGCAATTCAAGCTTATTCCTTGCCTTTAAAGGTTTTTTTCTATTTTGTTGTTTTTCACTCGCCTTTTCTTTTTGGGTTCTGCCCTTCTCTTGCACTTCAAAAACTCTTTGCGCACCAGTTTTGTGTGTTACTGACACAAAGAAAAGAGAATCAGACAGGCTCCCTTTTGATCACCCCCTTTTATCATTTCGCTGATTTGATGCTTTCCTTTTTCATTTTTTTATTATGTGATCAAACAAAGAGCACTCACACATTTACGCACACAAACCCACACACACTTGCCTTCATTTTCACACACAATGATCAGCAACAACCCAAATGCAAGCACTCAAACAAAAACCTTATATTACCGTTACTAACCAGCCAGACAAAGACTGATTTGCTGATTCGCCGGCGGCAGCTCAATGAACACTCACCACACTTCGTGATTACCACCGTTGGAAACTGATCACCACCGGATCATAATCGCCTGTTGTCATTGCGGCAGAAACGGGTTTTTGGTGATTTTTGGTGATTTTTCTCGCATCTCTCTTTTTGTGTTGCTCCTTTTTTTCTTATTCAATCAACCTTGGATTCTGGATTTTTGACACTGCACTCTGAAGACTTTTGGATATTTTGGACATACTCGACTTTGCACTGTGGATTCTGCATTTTGGACAACTAGATTATGGGCATACACACGTACACACGCCCTCATTATTGATACAACACAAATTAACACACATACGATACTCTCTGAAAGTGTAATCCATCTTTACACTTTACATGCAAATTATGATGTACAATCATTCATAATAAAATCAATTTTCTGTGGGTCAATGTCAACCGTGGAATGTTTGATTTGAGTGTCGGTTTTTGTTTTTACAAGTTTTGACCAATCAAATTCTAATCAACTGTCACAGCAAAAATTTAAAAACAGCAATGTAGTGGTGGGGATTTGATGGTAATTGTACCAGAAACAACGGCTGTTCAAACAAACTGGTCAGATCCAAATCAATCAAGGGCAAGTAAAAAGTGGTCACTTCCTTTGAATTGAAAACCGTTGTAAACCATTGCAAAGTAAACGGCTTTGGGCACTTCTATTTCAGCCAAACTTGTTCCTCACTAACAATCATACTACTAATCTGTCAGGCAAGTGTGGTGCCCATACTTCTCATCTTTCCGTCTTTTTTTATCCTCTGCTAAACTTTAGTTTACGCTTTTTTAACCGCTAACTACTAGATGCTTTAGCATTGAAAATGAAAACGTCTTTATTTTTAAATGGCTAAATATTCTGAATTGACGTCAATAAAAAATATTTAAATTCTGCATTTCAGTGGCATTATTTTTTTCTGATTTTTAATTAAAACTAAACCAATACAATTAAAAAATAAAATGTGAGCAGCAACTGTTCTAAATCTCTTGTTTGTTTTTCAACGATTACTTTTGTACGCTTAATTTTAAAAAAATTAAAAAATGAACAGTTTTGCTGTTTACTTTTAAAAAGAAAACAACAGCAAAATAACTATACTAACAAGACTAAATTTAAAAATGACCATAATTAGAAAAAATTTAGTTTTTGCAAGTAATTAAAAAAAGCAGCACCAGCACTTGCCAGAAACTTTTAGTAGCGCTAGCCAACATTTGACTACTTGAACTAAATCAAACTTTTACAAAAACATTGACAACATTAAAAAAGAAATAGAGAAAATAAAAAATTAGTCAATTATTGGTGCAGCAGTTTAGAATTACTGCCATTAAAATTTAATGGTTATTTAATTGATATTGAAATCAGCATTTTTTTGTTTTAGTATTAAGTTTTCATATCATTTAATTAGCTGAAAAGTTTAATTTATGAGTGCAGTTTGCAAAACCAAAACTATACACAATTTTTAAGTTTAAGTTGTTAAGAATTTGTTAAAGTAGCAGCAACCGTTTTTTTATAATTCTATTGTTTGACAATTTCAAAAACTGTTGTTTTGATAAAATGGGCAAAAAGGTTCAAATACTTACGTGTTTACTAGCAAAAAAGAAAAAACCTGAAAAAACTGGAAAATAATAATTAGCCACCTTTGTTGGGACTAACTACAAGTGATGACGACAAAAAGCGACGTTTAGTAATGGCAGTGATAGTGATAGTGATAGTGGCAAGCACAACTCATTTGACAGCAATCACTGAAACATACCGGCCAAAAACTAGTGAACACTATCGACCTTGGCATTTTAAATAAAAATGGGAACGTTAAGAAGCACCTCTTCATCTTTTTCTCGGCAATTCAGTGTGAGTGGCAGCAAATAAATGAGCACACATTAAAGTATGACGACATGTGCCAGTAACCAGCGTCATTCAACAGTCAATTTTGCAGTGGTTTTTGCCCAAATTCAGGGGTCTCATTTCAAATAGGCGTTCTAGCGTACGAGCAAAAAATGAAGGCAAACAAAGTTCTGAACAGTTGACAAATTGAGTTATAAACTAGATGTCTGTGAGTTTTGGTGTTTAAAAAATAGCACTGTAAAAGTCTTAGAAGTTTGTCGCATCAAATATTGCCTACTTTGACATTGGCCCACTTTTAAATGATTATTTGCCATTTATCATTTTTTTCATTTTTTTTATTGTAAAAACAAATTAATGAAAAAACTAAAAATAATTTAGAAAGTTTTTTTATAATAATGTTTGGCCATCACTGTTTCACTAGATTGATTATATTACTTGTTTTTTTCAGTGTCTAATTGTGAGCAATACTGATCACAAAAATTTATCCGAAATTGGCAAAAAGAGAGCTGAATCATAAAAAGCAACAGCAGCAGCAACACCATTTCGATTCTAACCATCAGTACCACTGGTGGCTAAACTAACGTAGATCCTCAAATCCTTTTCAAATTCGTTTTTTCTGTCTGCCTGCAAACTAAACGTTTGTAGCCTACAACTCCAAATGGCCAACGCAAAAGCGATAGGCCAGAGTACCACCACCACTGCAATCTGTAGCACTCAATTCAGTTTAGGTCTAATCAACTGGCGGTGGCGGCGGTAACTAAAAACTTTCAAGACACTGTCAATGCACAAACATTGCCTGCAAAAACTGCTGCTGCAGAATTGAACCCAAGTACGAGCGAAAGAACTGCTGTGTGTTGTGTCAGAGGGAGCACACGCTGTCGTCGGTGTCGTTTTCGTCGTAGCACAGCAGGAACTTTAGGGCCTCAGCAGCACTGAAGGTGCTTGCTTTCTTCTTTTGCCTCTGCTTCTTCTTCTTGGTGGCATCATTCCCCCCTCTATTCTCTCCCTTCCATTCTAACCACTTTGTGTTCAAAGTAGGAGAAAACGCACTCGCCGGCAGACCACGTTTTTCTGATGAAAAGTGCATGCTGCTGCTGCTGCTGCTGTTGCCTATGAGACAAACACAGACACTTACTTTCACATGTGGCTTTTACAAAGAGAGGGGGTCATCACATTACGTTTTTGTTGCGGTTGCTGCTGTTGCTTCTGCTGCTGAGTTTCTAGTCAGCTTTTTTTGCACTCCACTACTACTAATACCACTGAAACTGACTCAGAAAACAGAGCACATTTGCATTGGTTTTTGCTTTGTGCACACTGCTTCTTCTTCTTCTTCTCAAAGTTTTTTTCTTTTGAAAAAGCTGTACTGCACTAGTTGCGCTCTTCCTTTTGAAAGTGACCAACCGTTCAGCTAACTCACTCGCTCTTTGCCTCGTGGTTTTCGCTGGTGACCGTTGTCAGGACCACGTTGCCGGGCAAGACACCAGTGAACACCACGTTACAACTGCAGGCAAAAAAGCCAAAACTGCGCTGCAGTTGCCGCCGTTGCCTTTGTGTCTGCCATTGCTGTTCACAGCAAACTAGTGGCTGGTGTTTTCATCTTCAGTCGTTCAGTTCAGCCATCATCACCATCATCATTATCAAGCTGTGTTGCTTGTAGAAAACTCACACTGCTGTCCAACACACATACACCCCCACCACCACCACCACCAAAACTTTTCCTCTGAATCTCAACTGTGCACTTTACCACTCAACCAGTAGCACACTCAATGGCACCGCCGACCACTGATTCCGATAAAGAGCTTGAAGCACTCGGTGAAGAAGCCGGTCAAGGTTGCTGCCGCTTCAAGGTTGTTGTTCCCAGCTGCGGGACAATGGTGAGTGATGGCATCAGCAACAACCACAACAATCACCACCTTGATCACTACGATGTTCCCACCCACCACCACCACCACCTCCAAAGCTCATCATCATCTTACTCATCACCCTCATCAGAGGTGTCCTTGGCAACAACAGTGGCTGATGGTGGTGGCGGCGAAGCAGCCGCTGACACTGCGAAGATGAGTATCATTCTCAGCAAGTCATCTGCAACGACGGCCGACGTTGAAATGAATGAACAGAAAGACCAAGTGTTTGATCAGTTTGAGACTAATCTTTCCATTAAAGTGAAAGAACTCATTCGCGCCAGTCAGCAGCTTCTGAACGAGACAGACCAGAAGGGCATCTACCTGGAGGGGCAGTTTGTATGCATGACCGATCTCGCAAAGGTAAGTGAAGCAGTGTGAAATTGTTTTTCAGACCTTTTTTGTCTGAATCTCTTGGTAAAACTAACGCCAATTTACGGTCTGTTTACTAATGTCCCACTTGGTTTTCACCTGTTTCAGATTATGGATGAGTTGATAGTGATGAAGAAAATCGAGCGATCGGAGAAAAATGTTAAAAACCTTGATGATCCAGAGGTACACAAGCAAGCAAATAAGCAATACAACACTTGACTTTAATTTAATCTCCAATGTTTGATAACTCACATTTTGTCATTTATATTGTTAGTTTTACATACGCGCTCGAACATGCAACAAGATGTACGCTAAACTGCAGGCCGCCCTTCACCAAAACAACTTTACTAGCCTGGACCTGATCAAGCACCGAGAATCGGTGAACGGCATCGTAAGCGACTCCTTTTTCTTTTCTTTATCATCTTTTTTATCCTATTTCACACCCATAAACACACCATACTCATAAATCAATGCCTGTTTTTAATACACACAGATCGACAATTTTCTTCAGAAAAAAGACGAACTGGACGAGCTGACGTGGCTGAAAAATTTTTTGCAGCATCAGCAATGGCTCAAACAGCAGCAACAACAATGGTTGCAGGAACGGCAACAGCAGCAGCGAGAATCAGAAGAATGTAAAGGTGACAAAGAGGAGAAAGTGGAAAAGGTGGAAAAGGAAGAGCTAAGGGAAACGGGCAATTCAAATGGGACTAGAGGAGTTGGCTCCGGTGAATTAGGATTGGAATCGAGCGAAGACTGCTCCTGGTCACCTGCATCCTCGATTTCCTCCTCCGATTGTTCGGCCTTCCTAAGCGAATCGCCGTTTCGGCCGCGAGCCCGTACCGCCAACGGCGTCTACACTCGTCAGCCACCAAAGGACGACCTCTTTCCGACGGCCACTCAACCGGCCGCCGGCAACAGGCTCCTCATGCCCGGTCTCCTCGCTCCCTTTCCCAAGATGGTGACGCTCAGGAAACGGCGGCGCAAAGGGCGCAAAACGCGCACTCGAAAGCGCCAGGACCAGCAGGTGGCCGCTCGCCGATCCGTCTATCTGGCGCAGTGTCGCCTTCTCAAGCGACATGGCGCCCAGACGCCCAACGACGGCGCCCGACAGGCTGAGACGGAGCTGCTGGAGGGCATCTTTGCAACGGTGCCCTTCCAAACGGCATGCTATTTTGATGATTGGGGCGATGAAGAGGAGACAGAGGTGGTAATCAAAATGGCAGACGTGGATGAGGTGGTACCGTCGATGAACCTCGAAGAAGAGGAGGAAGAAGAAGAAGAAGAAAGTTGCAGTTACGCTGAAATTGAACGAGCCGTTAACGAGACGCTGCTGGAGTTGAAAAAGAAAATGGACGAAGAAGAAGAAGATGATTAGAAGCCGGCGAGCGACAACCTGGTTGTCAGTTAAGAGTTCAGTTCAATTAGGAACTTGCTACAGTTTTTCCAGTTTTTGACTTTGTTTTTTGTTTTTTACCCATTTTTTGCCCCTTTCTTCTAATGATCTTGAAAAAAGCAAACTAAAAAATATTTTTTTATATTTTGTATGGTTACAATGTTTGAAATACTTTACCAAATATTTTAATTTTTTAAACAAGCTCGTTTAAACAATGAAAAAATTTATATTTAAGATTTTTTTTAAGATTTTCTGTTCCACCGGGCATGAAATTTTAACATTTCAGTTTTTGTCAATTGCCAGTCGCCTTTCTGGTTATTAAAAAGAAACCATAAAAAACAATTTGTGTGCATCGTGACTAAAAAGTCAAGTGATCCCCAAGCCAAGTCAAACAAAAAAATTAAAATTTTAATTGGAAAATTATTATGCTATTTCAATTGCGCTGATGATTCAAATGTGATGCAGTTATGGCAAAGGATTGACGACAGCAGTACGTCAATTGACTGCTAACAAACGTAGGTTTTGCTGTTTGCTTTGCTTTGTCAAGATCTCTATGCTGTTTTACTGCTGTTATACCTTTTTGTTTTGCCATTTGTCAATTTTCTCATCGTGTTCCAGCTTTTGGTTTGACGAATCGTTTGCTAATTCTTCTACTTTTTTGCGCAGACACAGTCGTGTGCTCTATTTGTCGTAGAGAAAACCAAACGCGTGTCGACATCAGTTTAAGTTTAATTAAATCACAGAATTAAATTGCAGCAAATAGACAAACGAGCAACACTAATCAAGATTAAAAAAAAAAAGTCAGCGCTCAATTAATATTTGAAAAAGAGGAAAATCGCCGTTTGTTTCTTCTACTGCTGCTTTTTCTGCTACTGTCGAGTTAAAAACGAATGTCATAGAATAGGAAAAACAGCAAATGAAACAAAAACAAAAACGGCAATGGAAAGGAACAAAAGCAATGCACTGCTATGTTTGCCAACAGCGTGGGGACCTTAAACCATCATCAGTGATTGTGGTGCACCAACCAGCTTTTGGCCTGAACATGTCCTGTACAGGGCGTTCTGAAACGAACGCTGTTGCTAACCGGATATTTCAATGTATGACAAAATGCATTTCCAACATTGACATTGAAAAGTATGCATGCAAAGTAAATGAAAATATAAAGACACCTGTACATGTCATTTTCGTTACAGCAAGTCCACTGTGTTGGGCGGTGGTGTTGGTTGCTGTTTCTAAGCGGTAGTGGTTTTGATTTCTAGAAAGTGCCCAAAGCCTAATGCTCTTTGAGACTCTTGTGGGCGCAGTAGAGCTTACGGTAGTGATTAAAAGAGGCGGTTCGGCACACACTTCTTCTTTTTTTCGCTTTCTTCAACAGAATTAGCCAACAAGCAAATTAATCCTCTTCCCATCTGTTCGTGGCAACCGAATTTCGGCTTTAGCACCGCCGACACAGCATTAACGTCATCAGTGCCGCCACCACCACCGCCTCTTCAGCAGCAGCTGCTGCTGCAGCACTATGACTCACTTCAGCCTACACACTTTTTGGCTTTTGGAAAGAAGAATATTTTTCAATTGCCAAAAGATTGTTTTTTCTTTTAAATATCAAGGGTTCTCGCTAATCTGCATTACGTTTTGGAAACCAAACTGGTGTTCGTGGTTAAGTTTAAACTGGTAGTGAACTAGTGAAAAAGGATTGTTGGACAACAATGAAAGTTGGTGTTCTCCGGTAAAACAACGAGGCAGTTGAAAACTTTTTAATTGGGTAAAATGATAATGAGGTAAACGAAAGTGATGCTAATGAATATTTTTGCAAATACATGATTTACTGAGTATTCGCAAAATTGAATTTTATTTAAATCAAACTGCACTGTTTAGGAATTTTTCAAGTGTTTTTGTTTAAATGCTGTAAAGTAAAGTGAACTGAAATGGAAATTGGTTAAATATTATAAAACAAAAAGCAACTACACATCAAAAACTTACTGAATTGCCACTACAACTCAATAAATGTTTTGCTTTTGTTACCAAAGTACTACCATCATTGACTACATCAACACTTGTGATCTACACTTGAGTAAATGAGTACTTGAGTTTAACAAAGCATCAACAACAGTTGTGAAACAAGGGAATAATTATTCAAAAATATTGAAAAGAATTAGAAAAAGAGCATTTATTATTACAAAAAAGTAGATAAAATAATAGGAAAAAAAGTATATGGGCACCGTTGTACAACAGCAGGTATCATTGTTTCAACTGCTGTCAGTTGGTGTGAGCGCTGGTGTTAGTTGGTGAATAAAAAAACAAAGGGTTTGTATGTGTGCGTGAGTAAATATGACAGTAGGTACATCAGTATTAATCATCATTTAAATATTTGCGTTATTGCTAACTGAGAGACTGAAGCAGAGATAAAAGTGAGAGAGTACTTAAGGTCATTGCATCTCCAAAAGGAGGGGACTAGTACTGGTGCATCTCCACCTGCTCGCCCTTCAACGCCTGGGCGGCCATCTTCTCGCCCTTCTTCAGGCCAATGGCAAAAGCGTACACCCGCGAGTCGACCACCACATTCCGCCGACTGTACTCGTTCAGCCGGTCGAGCAGACCGTTGATGGGCACGGGAATCACCTCAATGTCGTCCAGGCACTCATTGGTGCACTCGTGCTTATTAATTCCCGAGTCATCATCATCTGAACAAGACGACGCAGCGCCGCTGCTGCACTGATTGAGCAGGTCATTCTTGATCGGGTCGTCGCCGTCGATGATCAGCGAAACCAGTTTCAACTTGTTGTCGCACAATTCTGTTGACAAAAAGGGGGAAATGAAAATGGGTATAAATGAGGAGTTAAAGTTCAAACTAGTTTAAAATCTGGGCCACTTACCTGGATCGACGGCCGTGTCCGGAGAGACCCACTTGACCTGGGTGCTCTTGTAGCCGGTGTTCTCCTCGACGTCCTTCACCGCGGCGTCGCCCACCGAGGTGTCCGACTCGTTGCCGTCAGTGCTGGCCGCCGATGACTGCGGCCCGCTGGCGAGGTTGTTGTGCTCCACGATCTTTGCGGGAAACTCCAGCACGAAGGACTTCAGCGTGGGCCGGTACTTCTTCACCAGAATGAGACAGTCGCAGAGGATGTGCCGCTTGAGGATGGCAATGCTGAGGATGCCCTGGTCGGGGTGGTCATACGCCGAGTCTGCCAGCGCCGAGGGCAGTGAGGTGTTCTTCGCCGTCAACGTCGTCGTCTCGGTGCCGTACGTCTGCGGCAGACAGTTCGGGTCGAAGTGCTTGTGAATGACCTCGGCGGACTTCTGGTTGCCGTGGCAGTCGGAGAAGGTGTACTCACTCAGCTTCAGCGACTTGCTGCTGTACAGCACCTCTTCCTTGACCGGTTTTGGGGCCGTAGCGCTGTGGGCACTGTTCTTCCGCGACACCGACTGAACATTTGGAGTTAGGTTGTCAATGAAGGAGGCTTTTCGGTGACTAGTGGTGGTGGTCGTGGTGGCTGTTGCGGCGCTTCCGGTTCCGTTCCGGTACTGGTCGACGCTCGTCTCTTGGTTCGGCATTTTTGGTAGTGGTAGTGGTAGTGGTGGTGGTGGTTGTTTTTTGGAAAGCTGTTGGGTTTGTTCTTAAATGCTTTGATTTTGATGAGAAAAAGTTAAGTAAATGTTGGCAAATGTTGTTTGCTAAAACAAGAAAAAGTAGCTTGTTGTAAGTTGTTTTTAAATGTAATTTGTCTGTCTGGAAACTGCTGCTGTCACAAATCACTGAAGACCATTTGCGCGCGGTGATGCTCTTAAATATGTTTTGTCAGTAAGTAGTAGAGGAAGGAAAAAGTTGCCAGGCACGGGAACGGACACTGTCAAGGCAAGTGATTACTTCACATTAGTGTGTAGCTGTTTGTGCATTGTACTGGCAAAACAGTTTGTGGCCAGCCTTCCTCTTCTTCATCGTTTTCTAGCCAGTACAGAAAAAAGAAGAAAGAAGAAGTAAGCAGTAGCAATAATAATGACACTGTTGATAAGATGAAAAGCCTGATGATAACATCACGCATTGAAACAATGTTGTAACCAAAGTACGACGTCAGGAGAACGTCGTCGTCGTCGTCATCGTTGTGAAAATTGACAGTGCAGCGATTCACATCAACCGCCAGCACCCTCTACAAAGTTGCTGGTGCACTCAGCTCCTCGAGTTGACGTCTTTCTTCACTTTTCACAGTTGCCAGTTTTCAGTCCGCCAACCAGTGACTGACTGTTGCAGCCACTGTTGAAACAAACAGAAAAAATTGTCGACCTGCAGCCAAAAAACTGCCGGCTGATAAGAGAAGATCCTTTGCTTGGCAGTCGATTTTTTCCTTGTTACATTGAATCAACTGAAACAGCAGCAGCAGCAGTCGTACTTTATCACGCCACTGTCAGTCTCATTGAGTCACTGCTGATTTTATCACTGCTGCTGCTGCTGCTGCTGCTGCTGCTGTTCATGCCTCGTCTCTGTGGACTCTTGTGCTCACTTCAACAACGGCGGCTGCGGCAGCAGTACTTGTGATGACAATGTAGCAGGCAAAACTTGCCAGCAAGACAAAGGGGCAAAAAGTAGGGGCAAAAATGGTGGTGATATGAAGATTACATGCGTGCACGATTGACTGACTGAGTGCGATGTTTGAACTTTGAAATGCACCACCATCTCATCCGCTGTCTGGCCACCGTCTACTGAAAATCTGCTGTCTGCTGATCATCATCACCCTTACTATCAGTCGATCCATATTGCAATTCGCAGTCAACAACAGCAACACCAGCAAAAACTATTGCAAACTGTCCTTGTCACATCTTTTTCTCAAACAAACAAAAATCACAGTTGAGCTAGCTGAAACCTATTGGTAGTACATTTTTTGAGTACATTCTTTTTTGTTTGTCTTGTTTTTTAATGTAAACAATTTTTTACAGGTTTAAAGATAGCAATGCTGTTACTACTGATTAGTTCCATTGATTTCATTTAACTAGTTGATTGGAAGGGCCAGTTTTTGCTATTTTAATCGGTCATGGCAGGAATGAAGGACTTCGAACTTTTGAACTCTTGTAAAGCGTGCGCCTGTACAGTGCCTGTACATTACCAGTACAATCAACAGCTTTGTTACCGCTAAATACGTGTGTAATACATGTGTTTTTACCATCTCATCTCTTATCAATCAACTGGAAAAGGTTACTTTGTGTCTACCAACAAGATCACAGAAAAAATTGAGTTTTAATCGAGTAAAGGTACAACATTGCTAGAGCATTGCTTATCAGAGCAAGCAAAATTAAGTTTGAGCTTGAGTAAATGAAGTTGCATTGCCCAACTCAAGGCCCATTACCCGTACTATCCTACGCGTACTTATTTTAATTTCCGGAATTTTTATTTGGGAGAAAAAAAGGCCTCTGACGTTTTTAGTTTTTGTTGTAGCCAGTACGAATCAACAAACAATACAAAAGGTTTGTCGGCAAATATTTTTTTAGTAGACGCACATACCTGTGTGCTAGTACAAAGGGCCAAAACAGGACAAAAAAGCAACAAAAACAAAAATCAGGTGCAAAGGTCTACCTGAAACTGTCATTAAGCACAAAATTGAAAAAAGAATTATTATTAGGCTTTAGAAAGGTAAAAAACCTACACATATATCAGTGTGCTAATATTAGAGACAATCGAAAAAAAGAGCAAATCATCAATTGCAAACATTGCAAGCATTCAATTGTGATCATCAGTGATCATCGGTCATTGTGGGCGCTTTCTGGTCGGATCTGCTGCTGCTTCTGCTGTTGTGTCTAAAAATACTTGTTCAATGTTCTTAACCTGACTCTAACTCTGTCTCACTGCTGCCGTCATTTCTCGTAAATCAACCGAGACGTACTGAAGTACACCACCAAACCTAGGTTATGCAGAAAAGTCTAATGTGATTAATATTTGTTTGCAATGCAGTTGTAATTTACGTCGAAGCTGGTGAATGGGAAGAAAAAACTGCCAGTCAAAAACGATTATTGTTTGTGGTCAGTTGGCGAGTTGAAGCTGGCCAAAATGATGCAATAACCAGAACAAGATGATGACGGTCACAAGCAAAAGATTTCCTGAAACTGAACTTTTCAAATCGTTTTGCCAGTTTTCCTAATTTGCATTTTAATAGTTCAGCTGACCATCAGTTTTACAGTTTGACCACCGCTTCTCACTACCGGTTTCTTAAAACTGATTGCTTTAGATTAAAATTGAATTGAACAGATAAATTGAACGTTGGCAATGACAACGAAGACAGCAGCAGGGCAACAGAGGCGAAACATGTGCGCTGATGGTGATGGATAGTTCGGTAGCGTTTGCTAGCAGCGATAATGTTTGAGTGCACTTTCACTTATGGCAACAGTACTGTCATTGCCACCGTCATCATCACCACCATCACCATCATCTTTTCACCATCTTTTCATCATCTGCTAGTTTATCACTGCCACCTCTACTGCCACCGTCACCATGTTACCAGCAACTCTCCAGTGAGGCATCTCAGTGCATCTTTCACCATCTTTCTGGCACCTGACCAAGACATGAGATAGGAACTCGTTTTGCATAAACGCCTAGTAGCCGACTGTTGCTGCGACTCTGAGGATTGGGGGCAGAAGATGATGGCCACATGATGATGAAAGTGTCACTTTTTATTTTACCCTCAAGTGCATCAATTTTAAATTAGCTCAAATTAGCAGTAACAAAATGGTGTTTACTTTTGCAAAAAGGATGTTCCCTTCTTGATCTTTAAGTAGCAATGCTGCTGCTGATGATGATATGTTGTGAAAACGGTTTCTCATCAATGGCAGTATAGAAAATTGCACTGCATTTAAAATAAATGATCGAACGCCCTTCCTCGAACTTTAAGGATGCTGCCTTAATATTGCTGCCAACTTGCGTCAAAAGCGGCCATGGCTGGCTGCTACTAGTTTGAAGAGGAAAAAGAAAAAAAAGAAGAAAAGGAGGAGAACGTTGATAGGTGCAAAACCGTACGCTAAGTTTTGCTGATAAGCAAAATTTGTTTTAGCTGCTGCTGCTAATGCTGCTGTTGTTTGCATTTTTTCAATTGTATAGAGTTTAATAGGTTGATAAGCTAATTTAAAAATGAAAAAATTACTTTAAAAATTATTTTTGATAATTTTTGTTCCTTTTGCTTTCAAAATCGCAAATTCAGATAGTAAAAACTATTGTGAACATTAATAGATAAAAAATCACAAACAATCAGCCGTTTATACTAGCAAACTGCTGGACACACAGCGTTTATCAGTCATTTAATAAATCAGGCACTTTAAACTGTGACTAAAATGACACAATTGTCTGTACAGTTGACACAACAGATTGTCAATGTTTTGTGGCTGCACTTTCAAAACGATCTGTTGAATAGTGCACAGTGTGCTTTTTCTTCTTATCATTATCACTTCTGCTGAATCTTACTAGCGTAAAACTACCAGTGTAAACAAAGCCAGTTCCAGCCAAAATGTAACTGTACACGTTTTTTATACGCCGTTTTCACTGGTTTGATCAACGCTCATTTTATCAGCTTTTTATGTTTCTTCTGTCACTTCACACAGACCAGGTCAGACACAACAGCGTAAATCAAAGAGAGAAACCAGTCGTCAAGACTAATCAGCATTTCAAGATCTATTAATAAACAATCACATGCTTCTGCTCGGCAGTTTTGAATAAACTGAGCGTTTTGCTAAGCATACAAAATGTAAACTTACGCAAAACATTGCTTGTTCGGTGCAATTTGCAGCAGACAACAGGAAGAAAAAGAAATAATACGTAGCTTTTTGATAAGCTAAAATTAAAACACGTCGATTTAGTTTTACTGGTTTTTACAGTTTAAACACTGCACGCTGGCCAAGTTCAAGACAACTTTGGTTTTGCTTAGCACAGTAAGATGCAGTGCGCGCGCGTTCAATGTGTTCCACAGCTTTATACTATATTGACTGAATGAAAAAACGTTTGTGACCCATAAATGAACGTTCTCAAAAGTTTGAAAAGTGCACAAAGTTTTAAAGTTAGTAATACTAAGGTGTGTTTTATAAACTGTGCTTAAACTAGAACAATCTAGAGAATTGGTTTATTTGCTAAACACCTACAGAGGCATCAGTAATATGATGCTCAAACTTTCTATCTATTTCTATCAATTTTTTGAGCTATCTTCATCTTTGCCTAGGGGACATTATCATGATCTCGTTTGTAGTTTCCTTCTTCTTCTTCTTTTTCTTTGCTCCAGACTTTGGACCAACTTTGCAGTTGGCTTCTGCTATTCACTGTTCAGTGGCAATGGCCATGACAGTGGCAGTGGCAGTAGCTGCAAGGCCGTTTTGCAACACATTTGCTGCTGCTGCTGTTGCTCATTACCCATTGAGAAGATGATGATGATGAAATGACGAGAAGATGACAGATGATAGTGGTGATGATGAAAAAGAAAACTAGAGTGAAGAACGTTACAGAAAAATGGTCTTGATGATTAGATATTCATTTACGCACACACAAACTCACACTCAGATTCGAGAGTGCTATTAAAATACGTGAGCAAATAGTAAACTCGGTAGTGTTTTTACTTGTTTGCTCAGTAGTAGTCTTTTTGCTCAAACTACTGTTTGATTCTCAATGCTGATGCCAAATTTTTGCATTGAAAACAATTGAACACTTATTGAACTAAACTTTAAATATTCACTTTCATTGACTGCAATGTCCATTTGTTGAAAACTAAATACTATTTTTCCTTGTTTTATGTCAATCACAAACTTTTGTATTCTACAACTTTAAACTTTTTCATATCAAACTTTTTTCTGTCAATGGTCAACAATGAATTTCAGCATTCTTTTGCAAACATTTTTTGGCAATGGTTTTGATCCTGTTGGAAATAAAACAATTGTTGCTGCTGTTTTTTATGATTTTAAAAGGCAAAAGTCATCGTAGTGTGTAAGTGTTTTTTGCATGTTGTCTATTTTCTAGTGTTTCTGTTTTTCAACTTTTTAAACAATTGTTATCAGGCTAATTAAGTTTGCACTTGCAACCGAGTTTTGAAACTAGGCAAAACTTTAGCGGGCGCGCTAGCTAGTTTAGTAGAATTGGCAGTCAATGATGAGCTCAGTGTTCCCGAATAGGCACCCATACGCCGATTTTGAAGCTATAAACGAGCCTACTAAAATTCAAACCAATCTGACTCTAACCAGATTTTCCTTTTTAATTTTTATGTACCCCTAGTTTCTGATTCTAAGCTTGAACCTGTGGTTGCCCTCTACCAGAAATAACTAGAAGTAACTGCAATTTCAGCAGTAGCAACAACAGCAGCACAATAATAACAAACTTAGGCTGCATCAACTGAAAAGAAAGTAAAAGAATGATAAGGACGACGTTGAGGAGCTGGCAACTGCTGCTGTTCCTTATGCAGCGGTTTGCCAACTGTACCCTGGCTTTGTCACCCTCACAAAAAGGACACTGTTTAAAAATAGCATCCTTTCGTTCAGCCTTGTGGTCACCCCTGGTTCAGACGATGAAGATCACCATCACCACTACACGAGAAGAAGTGGTGATGCCGGCCACCACCACCATTACTACTACCGATAACAATGGTGACGCTCGCCAGCGATGGACCTCAACAGCAATGGTCAAGAGAAAACATTATCATAGGCATCATTATCAGCATCACAAATCTAATTTACCTCTGTTGGAGCCATCACAGCCACAGCCAATCTCTTTAGCCGTTTGTCTGTCGGCCTGGGCAGTGTACTGGTACATTTTGCTGCTGCTGCTCTTTGACTTTTTGCTCTGCTACACTGTCTCGACAAACTAACTAGCCGCCACCGTTGATAAGCAAATTGTGGTTGTTTGTTAGAAGGACAGGATTTTATCAAAGAACGGACGGCTAGCGGATGCTACTCGCTCACTGGTGATAAAACTGAAAACGGCGGCAGAAGCTATGCATGCTGCTGCTGCCAGCAATTAAAAATCACAACTTTGATTTTAAGTTGATCATCACTGTTCAGTGATGAAGATGATGATGGTTGGTGGTGGTAATAAAAATGGCGGCAATGATAAGGCCACCAGAACTGTAATGGCTGGCAGGCAGACAGGCAGGCAGACAGGCAGGCTTCCCATGTGATGAAAAACTGAATGAAGGCACATGTGCGAAGCTAATGCATTCAAACGTGTACAAACTTGGCATTTGCTTTTGTGTACACATTAAACTTGAATACTCTAGTCGTTTTTCTTTATCTAGAGTTGACTTGTTATCTAGTACTTTTTGCTATCTTTTGCCTGGCTGTTTTTATTATCAAATATTTTCAATAGTTATGATGACGTTTGTTTGCAAAAAGATTAAGAAGAAAAATTGGTTGATCAGACAAACTTTTGTACAGAAGTTGTTTGCTTGTTAACTAAAAGCACACAAGTACACTAAAAACTCCAATTTGTTTTAAAAAATTGGTTTGTTCATTAATAATAAACACTGTTAATATTAACAGTAATGGTAAATATAACGTGTTTTAACGTGTTTTTAATTTTAAAAAAGCGTTATAAATGTAAAATAATGTATGGATGGTTGGCAACAACAGCGACAACATTAACAATAGAAAGAGTTATAAACGTAATAAGCAAAAATGATAGTATATACAAAACGACAGTGCCTACTTTTGGCAAAAAGATAAAGTTGTGAAGTAGTTACATAAGCAGATTTGTGAATGAATATCTTTGTGTTTTGCAATCAATGAAAAATCACTTTTGTTTGGTTGTTGCGAAAAACAACAACAACAACCACAAGAACAATTGTTGATGATAATGATCAGAAGCTTACTGAAGTTGAATCCACCGGTCGATCGAGTACTCGAGCGCTGCCAGCCAGCTGAAAACGAGAATTGTGAAGAACAAAGTTAGGTTTCAACTTTAAAAGTTTTGCTAATTTCATTTATTTTAATTCAGTTCAAAAGTACGTACCGCTTTTTGTCAGCATCTGAATCGGCACAGAGCACAATACTGCGAAACTTGCTTTTTGGCGGCACCACCTCAAAGGCGTGCTTTTTTCCTGCCATTGATATGGTGTGAACGTTGTAGCCGTGCAGGTAAAAAAGACCTGGGAAATGAGTTGAAAAATGATTCAAGTGTCAAATCATTTAAGTCAAAATGAAAACACAGTTTTTTCAATCAACAACAAACCTAGAGCCGTGTTTGAGTTGGCGTCGGCGTAAAAGTAGAGACAGGCGTCCTTAAGGACAAAGTACCGCTGTTTCCAGTTCTTCTGCAGCTGATTGAACTTGGCAAGAAAGCCGTAGCAGTCGGGCGCCGGAAAGGAGAGCGGATTGCGGTGAATGTTGTGCAGCGTACTTTCAATGAAGCCGTCGTTCTAATAGGGTTAAATAATAAAAATACGTCATCATCAAACAAAAACAAAACTTATCAAAGATTATCAACTCAACTTCACTTTACTTACATTACTGAAGCGGACGGCATTCTGATTGAGCGCCTTCACCCACTGATTGGCGGTGTCATGGTCGGTGGCGGCAAAGTACTTCACCGGGTTGTTCCCGTAGCCGATCAGCCGGAAGAGGTGCTCCTGGCCGTAGAGGCACTCATTGACGATGCCCGTACAGTAGCCCTGCAGGGAAATGGCGCCGATCGGCTCCAAACACTGGAATGATAAACACAAACAAGTGAAATTAATGTGTTTGATAAAATGATAAAGCAGTATTGTGTTTTCTATTTACCTTTGGATTGCGGTACCAGTACAGGCAGGCATCAGACTTGAGGACGAACCACCGTCGTCGCCACAGTCGACGATTGGTCATGCGGTCGGTGGAGTTGCCCACGGCGTCGGCGGCCTTCTCCAAAAAGCGCTTCAAGTAGCCATTGATGATGATGGAGAGAGGGGCGGCAATGTTGCTGTTGTCCGCCGAAGCTTTGCCACCTGAAGTTGACGATGAAGATGATGCACCCACGATGGCGGCGGACTCGTTGCGAAAGGCGGCCGCCGTGGAGGCCACCTCGATGGTCAGCTTGTTGGAGGCTAGTGGTTGCGATAGAACATTCGTGATTAGGGTAAGTACTTATCATCAACTTATCAGTTCATCCCGTACCTTTATGCGCCGCCAGCTTGACCACATCCGAGTGGGAGGCATCGAGGACGCTGATGGCGTTCACCGAAACGATAATGTCGCCCACCTCGAGGCCCTTGTGCTCGGCAGAGGTGCCTGTGCAGAGGAGAGGAAAAGTAAACAAACGGTGTTAGAACTGCTTTCACTAGATGTCGCCTGCTGATCACTAATTTGACCACAAAATATTGGCACCTTTCTCCACCGCCGAGACCACCACTGGACGGCTGCCGTGAATGCGAAAGCCAAACTCGCTGTTGTTGTCTCGTGTCAGTGTCAAGCACTTGTCAATTGCTGTGAACAAAGTGATGCAAAAAAAATGTAATCATGAGTAATCATGAAATGAAGCGAAACTGAGTTGTTTTGAACGATTTGACACTCACCAAAAGTCCGATCCAAAATACGTCGGTACAGCTCAATGGAGGCCTTTCGGTGAATGAGCCGGTGGGTGATCTGCTCGTAGTTGCGGCGGAAGCTGCGCTCCGAGACGGTGCTCTCCTCTGACTCGGAACGATTGGTCGATGTGGAAGGTGGATCGCCATTATCACCACCGCCACCACCACCATCACTTCCTGTCGAGGCGGAAATCGGCTCGGTGGTACTCTTCTTAGCTGCAGCTGCAACTGCTGGAGTGGTCCGGTTGCGGGTGCCCCACACCGACAACTCCTCCTTTCGGCCAATGTAGATCCACTGCGAGGAGCGGTAGGACTCAGTGTGCACGCCAATGTCATTCTCCTCGTCGTCCACGTCAAAGTACACGTCCTCGACGGTGAAGGACTTGGTGGTGAGGGCGGGCGTCGGCACTGCGGTGGCGCTGCTGCCGCCACTTCGACGGCCCCGCATGCCTCGACTTCCGGGCGGTCCGCCACCACCTGCACCGGAAGTGTGCAGAAGTATGGGCGTCTGGTTCGGTGGCATCGTCGACTCGCCGCAGTAGCTGCAGGTGAAGTAGTGCTGATTGCAGGGTGACGATCGACGGAAGTGCTGTCCCTGACCCTGCCCTTGCCCCTGCTGATGAAGCTGATCAGCCGAAGAGGTTGACGGTGAGGTGATGATCGCCAACGGAAGTGGCTCGTTGGTGGGCGTCTGGTCGCGAGACGGATCAGAGGCGTCCTCGCTGGTGTTGTCACCACCGCCAGAGGTCATGGCGGCTCGGAAGTCTCGAAGTGGTCGATTGGTGGGTGTCGTTGCTGAGGAGGGTGCTTTCCCGTAAAATGGGCCTCCAGAAGAGGTGGTCATCGCTAGTGCTTGATCTTTTTCCACCGATAGTCCTCGAGTATCAGCAAGTGTTCGTGTCAACGAGCGGGCCCGCGCCTGCTCGACAATGACACAGTCAGTAGTCTGTCGAGGATTGAGGGCACTGTTAGAAGAGGTGGAGTCGGCTCGGTGGTGCTGGTGGTGATGCTGATGGTGATGACCACTATGCGGATGGTGATGGTGGTGATGGTGATGAGGTAGAGGGGGTTGGTGGTGATGGTGGTGGTGGTGGTGGTGATAACCAGTTCCGGTTCGAGCTGAAAACTGCTGTTGAAGCATCTGCTGCTGCTTTTGATGATTATGGTAACATCGAGCACAGCAATTATCACTGCTGGCGTTGCTGCCCACTGAAGAGTGCTGCTGCTGTTGCTGGCCATAATGAGGGTGGTGATGGTGGTGGTGACCAGAGGATGCTGAAGAGGGGCCATTGTTGCTGTGGCCCTCGTCACCCTCATCATCACCACCACCGCCCGAATGCTGGGCAAAAACGACCGCCGATCCTGAGTGGCGATGATGTCGAGGGGCGCCTGAACGGTCTCCACTGGAGCGTTTCAGTATTGGCACTGGATGGACGGGCTGATTCGGTTGTTGCTGCTGCTGTTGTTGCTGATGGTGATGATGGTGGTGATAATGGTGGTGGGGGTGATGAGGATGAGAAGCAGTATGAGAGGCAGTTCCCGAGGCAGACAAATCGGGCGTCACCAGACTGCTGCTGCACTCTGAGATGGTATTTGAGCCGGTCATCGTGCCCGTGTTGGTTCCAGTGTTGGTCATCGTTCCCGAGCAGGAGGAGTACGTCAGTGTGTGATTGCTGTTTCCGTTTCCGGCGGTTTCTTCCAAAGATGCTGACGCCGTTGCCGCCGCCTGACTGCAGCTGCCTCCATTACCGACGGAAACGGCTGCTAAAGCCTCCTCATCTTCATCTTCGTTTTCATTTTCATCACCATTACCATTACCCTCTTCTTCATTCTCATCCTCATCCCCGGCAATCACTTTGCTGTCGTCAGCATTTTCCGGAAAGAAATCTTTTTCGGCGTGCACCTCTGCAGAATGACAAACTTTTGCAGCAGAATTTTCCGCCGCCGCCGCTGCTGCTGCATCAGCGAAATCACCATCATCCTCTTCAAAGGTGGCCTTGGCAGAGGATGATGATGATTTCATCATCAGCCGAGCTTCCATCTCTGCCAGCTTCCGGCCAAACTGCTGTTTAATGGCCGACTGCTGTGTGGTGACGGTAGTCAGAACGGGTAGTGAAGCAGTTGGGATTTGCTTTTGTTCAGTGTTTCTCGCTTTTGAAGCGATGTCCGCCTTCAGTGGACTTCTCAGTGGTGATAGGCCACCCACTGAGTGAGTGGTGTACTCGCTGGAGTCGCCGAGAAGGGCGATTCGCTCATCTCGAAGCTCAGTTCGCTCGTCCTCTTCCTCCTCTTCTTTCTCTTTTCCATTTTCATCATCATCATCCTGAAGCGTTGCTGGATGAGACGAAAGGGACGTTGAGTCTCGGCGTAGATTTTTGCGTTTTTCTGTTGCTTCAGTACCACCACCAATATTATTATTGCCTCGAGGAAGAGGAACAAGGTCTGAGGTTTGGGATCTCGAAATGTCCGCGTCCTCGCCCTGGTCCGCATCACCACCATGCCTAAAGGATGATGATCCCTCTTGAGTACCGCTGGACTCAGTGTACGGCGGAAGGTGGTCCTCATCCTCAGGAGGAATTAAGTCAGCCGTTGATCTTTTGGATTGAGATTTCATAGCAGCAGCTGCAGCTGCAGTGGCCGCAACTTTCGCCTGCTGTGCCGCCCGCACCTGTCTCTCGAGGGCCTTGCTTTCCTCCTGCAGGACAGCCTCTAAACTTAGGTCCCGCTCTGAGTCGAGCTCCTTAGAGTCGAATCGGTCGAGAATGTGCACCACCGCTGCATGGGCTCGTATCTTTCGCTCTCGAGACGAATCGCTTTCTGTTTCCTCTTCTGCATCACTTTTTGCCCGGTTTTGGCGGCCTCTTTCAATTGTTTCAGAATGTTCTTCACCACCACCATCAACTTCATCACCATCATTTCTTTCAGCAGAAAATGATCGTTCATGATCAGGTTGTCCACTGCTAGCAGGAGCCGTCACCGCCGCCGCCACCTCATCCTCGTCAATCACCGACAACGACTGATTCTTATTGTCGTTATCAAAGATGAGTGACTCGTCCTCGTCTAGTTCGGAATTTTGATGTTGCAGACTGAATTCAGAGCGCGACAGGTCGCGTTCGGTGGCCTGAGAGGACTGTTCGTAGATATCAGCTTGTTGTTGTCCTCCGGCGATCATCACTACTGGAATGAAGTTGCCTTGGTTGCTTTGCTGCTGCTGCTGCTGTTGCTGAGGGTGAAGGGGGTGATGATGTCCCGGGTGTCCCAGGTTGTAGTGAGCGGGGTGATGGGCGGCGTTGAAGTGGGGAGGATGCTGGAGGTGATTTCCGCTGTTGCCGCCGTTTCCGTTTCCAGTGCTGCTGCCACTCTGATGCGGCTGAACAGTTGTGTGAAGCATTGCTTGCGGGGCAAATTGCGCCGGAATGGAGGGCAGCTGGTGATGGCTGATGATGGCCGGACTGTTGTTGTTGTTGTTGTTGTTTGAAAAGGATGATGGACTGGTGGCCGTAGTTGTGGTTGTAGTGGTCGGTCCTTCCGTTACCACATTTCGGCCGTCATTTGCTGCCACCAGCTGACCACCACCTTCAACCGCTCTACCTCCTGAAAAAGAACAGCTGGAACTGGGAGTGGTGATTTGAAATGCTGAAGATGCCGGTTTTGCTATCGCTCCCGTCCTGTTGTACACCTCTGGGTCGATCTCATCAAGGTTCGTCACCAGCGTCGTCCTTGAAGGTGGTTGATTTCGGGCGTCTGCAAACAAAGTAAAAAAAATTTAGTAAAGTTTCAAAACAATGAACGTCATATATTCTTACCGTATCTTGATGTTTTGAGCTGTTGCTGCTGCTGCTGCTGCTGCTGCTGATCCCCTCTATCAAATCTGACTCTAGAGTTGCTGTTGTTGTCCAATGAGTTTAGTCGTTGATCAGTCTGCTCATCTGTTTCCTCTTCGGCAGTTGACAGCAAAACCCCTTTGCCTGATGGACGAGTATCTCCTGAGGTAGAGGGCATTGTGTAGGAGTCACTGTGCTCTTGGTCGATCATAAACGAGCCTGAGGTGGTACTGTCAAGGCCCTCTGGGGTGATGGAGCCGTCGGTGGTGAGCGTCGGAGATGAGGAAGAAGAAGAGGAGGTGACTGAAGAGGCTGACGGTGATAACTCTTCACTTCGGTGGTGTCGATGCCCATGATGGGTGTGGTGGTGATGGTGGTGATGATGGTGAGAATGAGGATTACGGTGATGGTGATGGTGGTGGTTATGCGAATGATGATGTTGGTGATGTTTTTGGTGGGGATGATCGTGATGATGGTGGTGGTGATGGGCATGGGGGTGATGAACGTGGTGCCGATGAAAAGGATGGTGATGTCGTCGACTGTCGTCGTCGGTCATCTTTGAAGTGGTACCTCGATGTTGCGGCCTAGACTCTTTTAAGTTCAACTGTCGATGACCACCAGTATCGTCACTTTTTAGGTGGTGATCATCAGGCAGCAACTCCACCTCAGAGTCCTCTACGTCCTCATCCAGAAAGTCATCGTTCTCCTCTTCTTCCAGCTCATCCACCTCTGCTCCTGAGTGACAAGGGGAACTTAGTGAGCAGCTGCTGTCACCTTCACTTTTGCTGTCACTTTCCTCTGCGCTGCTTAGCTGTTGCTGCTGCTGATGATGACGATGATGATGACCACGACCACTTTTACCGCTTTTCTTCTCAGGCTGACTGGTGGTCAACGATAGTGTTTCACCACCGCTCTGCGCTTCACTGGCCAACAGAGGAATGTCCTCTCGCCTTGAAGAGTGGGTAGTTGTAGTCGTGGTAGTGGTCGTCGTGTCCTCAAATGTGTCCTGCCGTCCCAGGCTTGGCGGTTTAAGTTTAGTTTGCTGTGACATTGCTGCCGCTGCACATCGACTGTCTGAGCACTTGTAGCTCTTGTGGTGGTGACCTCTTCGATGAGCATGACTCCTCTGAACATAATGATGATCTTTGCCCCTACTACCACGGCCACTGTGAACGGGTGTGTGCTGCTGCTGATCATCCAGATCAGAGCTGGCCAGTGAAGGCGGGCCTGGGTATCCTCGGGTGCCGGCGTTGGCCGGTTTAGCTGCCGACGGTCGGTACTTATCAGGACTAATCTTTAAGCGGTCAAAAATCTCTGAACTGAAGTCTCGTTTCTGATCTCCTTCCTCCTCTTGAAGCTCAGGAGGCTTTGGCGGCAACGGTGGCGGTACGCTGTCATCCTCGTCCATCATCATCATTCCCATCTCTTCGCCGTCGTCGTCATTTTCGGTACTCTGTCGCCGCTGCAAACTTTTTCGTTTTGCACTCAAGAGGGCGTTGGTTTTTCTACTTCGCTCAGCACTCTGTTCATCATCTCCTTTTCTTTCTCTATCACTTCTATTTTTGTCATTATTCTCCCCGTCCTCCTCTTCCTCCTCCTCATCATCATTCTTATCAAACTCTCCGTCGTCAAACTCCTTCTCAACAACAGTGTTTGCTGTGGAAGTCAGCTCCAGTGTCGTCGACGGATCAGAGGAGTAAATGCCATCCTGGACTGGCGTCAAATCGCGAGGATCCACTCCATATCCGTGACCTTTTCCCTCCTCTTGCTGTTGCAAGTACTGCTCCCGCAGGTGTTTAGTTCCTGGCAGAAAGAAGATCTCACTGAGGTTGCTGCTCAGCGGAACGGTCATTCGAATGCCGCTCAGGCGACCGAGGGTGTTTGACTTGGCGCGAGTCAGGCGGCCGCCGCCGGAAAAGTGCGCGTGGTGGTGGCCAGAACGAGACGAATGCTCCAGTGGACACTCCTCAGTGCCTTTGGCATTCTGATGACCTTGGTGATGATGAGGGTGGTGGTGCTGAGGGTGGGGATGACCTCGATAAAACAGCCTGCCTGACCGAGGTTCACCGCCCTCCTCCTCCTCATCCGCCGTACAGCAGCTGTACAGGTTTTCCGGCAGCGACTTGGAGGACACTCGGCCGCCGCTGCCTGAGGGCGTCAACGCCGGATTGATGGCCGCCAGCATTTGAGGTCGAGAAGAGGAGGAGGAGAGAGAGGACTGTTCGACTTCATCCTCTTTGGGCGGATCAGAGGCAAAAGCCAAATTGAGCTGTTTACCGTCAATGTTTGTAGGTGGGGGAGGAGGAGAAGGTGGAAAGTGGGCTGGCTTTTTGTGGTAGTACAACAGCGTTGATGAGGGCACTCGTTTAGTGTCTGAAGGTTTAGGAACGCTCACCAGTTCCAGTTCAGAGGGGCGTTTGGGTTTAAGAGGCTGAGGTAGAGAGAATGTCGATGTCGAGACGCCCTCTTTGGCCAAGTCCAATTGCAGCTCTTCCTCATCGACTCCGTACTCCTCTTCTTCCGTTTCGAACTCCACCTCGTATTTGGCTTTTTCCTCTTCATCCTGACTGCTGCCTTCGGCCACGGCGTAGTCGGCGACGTTGGCGGCGTAAGATGAAGAAGTTCCAAGAGCATTTGCTGCTGCTGTTCCAGAGGAAGTTCCAGCCAAACAGCCGGAACTGGAAGTTTGTCTTTGAGAGCTTGGCGACGCCCACGACGGCTTTCCCAGCGCTGATTTGCCTCGTTGAGCACTGGGTCGATAGGCTGAGGATGCGGCTAAGGAGGAGGAGGAGCCGACCCCTGAAGAGGAAGGTCGGTGCGGGTGAATGCGAATGCGATTCACCGGGCCTAGGCGGCAGCCGTCGTCAAACTCATCGTCATCCAGTTCCTCCTCATCGGCGTCAGCACCACCTTCCACGTCGTAGACGTCGTCACCCTCGTCAGCTTCTTCTTCCTCTTCTTCTTCACCATCATCATCATCACCGTCACCCTCTCCATCATCATCATCGAAATCCAGCGTATAACGGCCGCCGATAAAACGTCCCCCCGAAGTGGAAGAAATCGAAGAAGAGTTTTGCTGCATGATCGTTGGTTTAGCAGCTGCAGCTGTTGAAGCTGATGCTGAATCTGAAAGCGGAAACGGATTCACCCCACCTGGAAAGACGATGCACTCATTCTGTGGATCAAGCAGTGTCAAAGTTTTCCTATCACCACCACCACCACCCCCGTTTTCACCATTTGAAACTCCTCCCCCACCACCTCCTCCTCCAGTCGTCAAACTGCCCAATCCTGGAGTAGTGGTGGTCATATCGGAACTGAAAGTAGTGCCCGTTGTTGCGAGCAGTTCGCTGCAGTTCGTCACTGAGGTCACCTGCGAGGTGGACAGCTCACTCTCCGGCGAGACGATGTTCGTCGGAGTCGTGGTGATAGTATTCGAGGCTCCGGAAGAGGTTCCCGAGGCGGTGGTGAGCGACCTTCTGGCCGCCGCGGCATTGGCGGCAAAGAAGCGGTCCACCTGAGTGCCATCGTCGTCATCGGCGGTGTCCTCGAAGCCGGGCGGCGGCGTGGCAATCACCGACTGTAGGGCTGCCAGCTCCAGTGGCAGCGGCTCCAAGCCTAGATCCAGTAGTCCGGTGGTTAAGTTCAGTGGCGGTGGAAGGTTATGCGATGAGTGGTGAGGAGGTGGCGGAAGGGGAGGCGGCGGCTGAACTCCCATCATCATTAACGCTCTTTCGTTTTCCCCATCCTCCTCATCATTGCCCGCATAAAAGCCCAAAGTGTCGACAATGGCCAGGTCGGCAATGGCAGAGTGGCGACGGTTCAGTTCTTTAGAGAGAATGTTCTTAAAGTCTAGTGCCGTGTGTGTTTGTTTTCGGTAAGTAAAAATAAAGTAGAAAGGTAACATAAAGTTAGCAAAAGTTTAAAAAGGGGGTGAAGGGAGATTAGAAAACTAGAGTTAAATTAAACTGTGGACTAAAGGATTAGTTTGTGCGTTTTGAAACTAAATTGTTTAGTTTTCTTTTTTGCTGGTAGTTAGACTTAAAAGTTTGAGTTTAGTTTTTTTGTTAGCACAGATAAAGTGCTAGTTATAAAAAATTATTTTTAGGTTTTCTAAATTTAAAGTTTTTTCAGCAATTGTTTTATTTAAACATTTTTCATCATCAACAAAGTAAATGATTTAAAAAGTAACATTGATAACAGCTGCAAAATTTGCAAAAATGTTCTCACTAAAATTGCGGGAATCGTTAATAAAATAAAAACAACATTTTAAAAAACAAAACTAATTTACTGACATTTCGCTAATGCAGTCGTAATGCTGTTTTTAACTACAAAGTCTGCAAAAAGTAACAAAACACACCGTCTTAAGGGAGACATTCAGAAAACGGAAAAAATTGCTTAAAAGAGCAAACTTAAAAGGTTATGCTTGCTAATGCCTTAAATTTCATAACAACGTTAAAGCTTTGCTGAAGCAGACTGTTACTGTTAGCGATTGCATGCAAGTTAAGCAAAAATTGAAGTGTTATTACAACGTCTGGCAGCCTTTTTACTTCATTTCCACTTTGCTTGCTAAATCACAAAATTTCAAAAAGTTTGAGCTCTGTCTAGACTAGTTAATGCCTGTCTAATGGTGTTAATTTTAGTGTCGGAGCTTTTTAAAGTTACAAAATGCTAGCATTTTAAGCAAACACTGTTTTTGCACTTACCTTGCGCCGAGTTGTAGTTCTCCTTGGTGAACTGCACGTACAGCTCACTTTCACTGAATGAGGGATGATGAAAGAAGGGCGGCGGCGGCAGAGAGCTGCCGCACTCGCCGTACACTTCCGCCGATTTGGGTCGAAGGTGCTCCGAGTGATACTGATAGCTCTGGTGGTGGTGGTAATTTCCGCCTGATTTAGAATTGGAAACGTACTGTGAGGGAAGCGAAAGTTGCTGCTGATGATGCTGCTGCTGCTGTTTATAAAATTCATCATCATCATTGTCATTTTCAAGGTAGTACGGCTGCTGATGATGCTGTTGTTGCTGCTCGGCAGTGTTCAGGTCGAGCATCTGCTCCAGCGACTGCGACCACGCCGTTTGCAGTTGTTTATCATTGGAGTTGCTTATCAGCAACTGCGCTTTCGAGTTTCGAAGGTACTGATCAGTGTGCAGAGGAGGCGGAGGCGGTGGAATGCCATAGGAGGAGCTGTTTTCTGAGCTGCTGTTACTTCCTTTGCCATCACCGCCGTCTCCGATTGCCGCCGCTTCATCTGCTGAAGATCCGGAGTAGGTGGCTCGAGTGCTGCTGCAGCCTTCTCTTCTGCCGTTTCCGTTTCCGTTGTTGTTTCGAGTCCCGTACAACATTCGAGGCGCCAGATAGCGGCTACTGTTGTTGATGATAACGGAAGGTCCACTACTAGTACCACTGTTGGCCAGGTCGAGGATTCCGTGCTCGGAACAGGATTTGTACATGTGCATTTTTGGGGGTGGTAGTGGTGGCGGTGGTGGTGGAAAAGGTATATTATCAGCACTATGGCCACCTCTGCCACCATCCTCAAGGTCGTTCAGTATTGCCCAGCTCAGGTTTTCCGCATATCGAAGGGCGTCTGAGGTGGAGTGTCCTCCTGCCGTAGAAGAGGAGGACTTCATTGGCGGCGTCGAACAGAGAAGGTCGTCGTCCTCGTCGTCGTCATCATCCTCGTCATCGACAAGCATCCCCTCCGGTCCCATAGAGTTCGGACCATCACCTCTTCCTCCTCCTCTTCCGGCTCCTCCTCCTCTTCTACTTGAAGAGGTCGGCGGAGTGAGCGTAATAGAATCGCGCTCATCCAGCGAACTGTTGTTCTGTTCCGCTTGCTCCTGATTGAGGTGACCGGGCAGGCCATCGTAGAGAAGGTCATTGGGAAAGCAGCACAGCATGATCGTGTCGCCGGTGATCATGTCGGCGTACAGGTCACTGGAGGCGGCTGTTTGATCAGCATTTGCTCGACGACTGCCATCGTTCACCGGCGGCGGCGGATAGCGGTGCTTAATGTTCAGCCGATGATAGGAGGCCCTGGGGGACAGCGTCAGATAGGAGGGAATGGTGCGAATGACAAACTGGTGCTGGTGCATATGACCGCCGGAGGCGTACGACGGATACGAGGGCGTCCGAGGGTCTCGGCTGCTGCTGTTGTTGTTGTTGTTGTTGTTATCAGCTCCATCATCATAGCCTGTGTTTTGATGTGACCGGGACTCATTCTCTATTTCGCCATCATCATCATCAACGCGATTGGACTTTGAGGAGCGACGACTGCGAGAACGACCACTTTTGGCGCCGGCAGAGCTGCTGGGAAAAGCTGCTCCGGTTGCTGAAGTGGGAGTTTTTGCCTCATCAGTAAAGAAGAGCGAGTGATCGACCTCGTGGACGACCGATGCTGGACAGCAGCTGGTGACGCCGCCGGAGGAGGAGAGGAAAGTGGCCGAGGCGGAGGTGTGTAATTGCTGCTGTTGATAGGGATATTGTTTCGGTGGATAAGGACGAGGATGGGGATGATAATGTTCTCGTCGATGGCCTTGTGCATGCTGCTGCTGATGCTGTAATTGCTGATCACCGCTCAAATTGGGCGAAGTGGTCAACGAAGTAGCCGCTTGTGGCCCCAATACGGCGCCATTCAGTGGTTCAGTTTGCGTCGATTGAGTGCGCATTTTTTCAGTGGTGTTTGCACTTAATTAATTTTTACAATACTGAAATTGAATGAAATCTCAAAATCACAAATTGAAAATATCAATAGTATTTCATTTTTGTTGCAGTTTTTGTTGTTGTCAAAACAATGCCAAGCACAATATAAGTAAAAAGTGTTGTTCTTAGAAAAAGATGAAACTAAAAAAAATTTTGGTTAAAACTAAAAGTTAAAACAAACTTATATGAAAGCTTAATAGTTATTAGTTCCGTGTCGTAAAAACAAAAAGCTCACAAATATAAATCAAGTTTTTTAAATCAAAAATGTTTCAACAAATGTTTTAATCTATGTTAGACAAAAAAAAGCATTTTTATTGTTTTTTAAAATTATTTTTTAGTTGCTTATTTAGAAAAACAAATAGAAGTAGTTAAAAAACAACAAAAAAAATTTTGTTTAAGTTTGAGAACAAAAAACGGTTCAATTGTCTGCGGTAAACAATAGTATCAGATTTCAAATTAAATGTAAACTTTTAATTAAATTACGCGTTATTTGAACAAGAAAAAGAAAATTGAGCAGCTTGTAAAACATGGTGCGTTGGTAGAAAATTAAATTGTACTTGGTAAGTCAAACATGGGCAAGCTAGAAAAATACTGATTGATAGAGAGGAAGCAAAACTAATACAGGAAACTTAAAATAATGATAGAAAACGGCTGGTTATGATTATTTAATGTTTAATACGAGTCTACCCCGTATTTCAATAAAAGCAGCACTCAGTGTGTGCATGTTCTGGAATAAACTTGTGCACTGTGGGTCATGTAACATGCGACATGAAAGATGATTATTTAATTAAATTTCAGTGATAAAAATACTGTTGCCGCATTAGCGTTTTTGCAAAAATAATGCCTAAGATAAAAACTAAATGCTAAATAATACAGATGACAATATACAGGAAAAATGTGAACAAAACCTTTTTGGCTAAAAAAATATAAATACTTAAGGAATTGTGACAAAAAAAAGTATAAAACTTAAAATTTGAAAAAAATGTCGCAAGTTGTTTTGCAAATGTAGATGCAAATGTGTTTCCGGGTTAAAAATTTTATTCTTTGTTTGAAAACATTCATTAGCAATGCAGATTAAATAAATGTGAACAAAAAAACAAATGTTTAAATGAAAGAAACATTTCGTTTTTTATGTTTAAGTTTTAAAAAGTTAAAAAGATGCATTTTTGTGACAGCCACTTTTGGGTTAAAAAAAGAACGATCACATCCTGTTTGGTCGTGCCCTACATATGTATTCCGTTTCACGTTAAAGTTAGACAACTACAAAGCGTTCAAAAATAAATTTTAGAAAACAAATATAACAAAAAAAAGTGCTTTGTTATTAGTAAACTTAAAAAATGCAAAAAATTAAAATTGTGCTATTTTATTTTCACTAAAGTCAACCTAAAACAAAATACTGTAAAACTTTTTTTAGTATAATAAAAACAAGTTAATAAAAGTGTAAACAAAACTGATAGATAATGTGAAATGAGTTGCACTAAAAACATTAGAAAAAAGAATTTTTTCTAAAACAATCAGCAGTGATTAATGATTGTATATTTTTGCGTTTAAAAAATAAAACTTAACAATTAACTAGCAATTAATTAGCAATTAAAATTAACAATTTTTTAAATTATTTTATTTGTTTTAAAACTATAAAATAATTAAGTTTATTGTTTAAGGTATAAAAATGTTTAAAAAGTAAAAAAATGTTTTTAATTTTTTCATCTATCTAAAAATTATTGAAACGCACATCATTATAAAGCTTTTATTGACTTATTTGCAAATGTATAAATATCACAGTGGAACCCAGGAAAACCAAATTTCAGTAAATAACTTACAGATTCACAGCATGTGTCAAAACGTAAAAATTGTGAAAAAATAGTTTTTTAAATATTTTTTTTAATTTTGTTAATTTATCATTTTCAATTTAATTGGCTATCTGGAAAAAAATGTTTTATTTTTGGCTTGTCAAAAAATGTTTTGTTGATGACTGAAATGTTTATGAAAATAAAACAAACAATAAACCGATAACATTTGATTGTCAAACTGACACTGTGAAATATGTGAAACAGTTATTTTTATTTAAATGAGCTTTTTGCAGTTGTGAACAAAAGTTTGAAACTTCTATTATGTCCACTTTGTTTGCTTTCATCTTTAAGCCAAATGTCAATTTTAGACAGTTATCACGTCTAGGCGACACTAGATTTGACCAGTCACAATGACAATTGAGCAGACTCCTCAAACCAAAAACAAAACTAAAGTTTCATATGTTTGTCAAAATTGCAGTAAAGTGATACCAAATTTTTAATTTGAATAACTTTAATCTAATGATAAATCTCAACAGACACATGATCAAGTTTAATTTTTTAATTTTTTTTGTTTATTATAATTTTATATTTGTAAATTTTCCTTGTCACATTGCAGCACAGAAATAAAGTTTGTTTTAGTTGTATTTCTTTTCATACGTTATATTTACAAAATCATCTTGCAAACAAGATTAATTTTTGGCAAAAATTGTTTCAATTTACCTGGCAAATATTTTGTGAATTAATAAATATTTTTTTAACTTACCAGTACAAATCTTTTCTTTCAGCAAATTTGACTTAAAAATCAACTCCAATCACAGAAGCATTGCCAACTGAGAAAACAAGAAAAAATGTTTCAGCCAAAAATAGTCGTCTGTTTTTGTTGTTGTTATTGCCGTTGTTGTCATTTTCACCGTTGAGCACACATGTGCTCAAATAAACGCACAGTAACACAATGAAAAATTAGTGCACTTCATCTGAGCACAAAAACCGTAACAAAAAAAGAGTTTAGTGTGGATTAAAAAAAGGAATCCAAAATAAAATTTTGCCGCCTGCAGCTGATAAAGAAAGAAGGAGGAAGAAGTCGCGGACTAGGCCATTTTGAAAAGCGGCCAATGAGTGCAACAAAACGGGCAAAAATAGAAATGAACGAGAATGTGATGGAACTTGGTCGCTGGGGCAAGTTTTGGAAAATAGGATGCCCAGAAGAGTGAAGAGAGAAAGGGCAGTTGCAGTGCCACTACCGTCGCCGAGCACTGCTCAACGTGCAGTGAACAGCAGCAGCAGCAAGTGCCGATGAGATGTGCCAGAGCCCGAGTCTTCACTTGCTTGCCTCTCACTCACTTTCTCTCTTCCTTCTCTCATCTCGCCTTTTCAAGACTCCTCTTTTCTGGTCAATTGCTGAGGGTAGCCGCCTGCCCGACGACCGTTTTTGCCTTTTCTCTTTTCCTTTCTTCTGCTCCCCATCCTATCCATTCCATTCTTTTTTTCTTTTTCTTTTTCATCCTTTTCCTCTTCGCTTGCCTACTACTTCCTCATAGTTCAACTACTATTGCTGCTGCTGCTATTTTCTATGCATGTGTTTGAGAGTAAGTAAGAGAGGGAATGAGGGGAACTAGGCAAAAGAGGCCTGGGTTGCTGCTGAGGTTTGCTGCTGGTCTCTCTCTCTCTCCCACTTTTCTTGTTTTCGCTCTCCCTCATTCTCAATTTAGATTTCTAAGGCACTAGGTTGCCCGTGTTCAAGTGTGGGTGGACCAAAAAAATGAGGAAAAAATGAGGTGGGAAAGAGAGAGATGAGAAGGGAAACTATTTCAAAAAAGGGTAGCAAAACGTTCTAGTATACTACTTTTTAATTTTTGAGCAAAATAACCTTTTCACGTTACCCTTTTGTAACTCACTAAACAGTGGAAGCAGCAAGTTCTTGGTAAGCAAGTCATGATAGAGTGCATAAAGGGCAATTAAGTTGAGTGATGACAAGTTTGGTCGTTAATCATGTTTCTTATTGGTCAAGTGTGGTTAAGTTGACGTGTGATGTTGACGTTCTTTTAAGTTTTACTTTTTACTTCTTAGCACATATTTTTGTTGTTTAAATGCGATAATTTTTTTATTTAAAACTCATTAAACTAATAATGCTTTGCAAAAACATGTTTTTACCCATTTTGTTGTTTTTGCTCATCATCCTTTTTATTGCAGTAATTTAGTTTTTTATTGCCCAGTGCTAGTCAGTTGATTAACAAGAGCAAACTCAGTCAATATGCAAATTGAACCTACAAGACACGCAAAAACAACTAACGCTTGAGGCTATTCTGAGGCAATACTTGTTCTATCTTCTAGTACAAAAAATAAAAACAATGTTGTTTTAATACACTAAAATTGTTTTCGTTTGTTTTATACTTGTATTAAAAAACTAAAATCAAGGCTTAAAAAACACATTTTGTTTGAAATTTACAAACATACTTTGTGCAATAATTTAATAAATAAACGCATTTCATTTTACAGGTGAAAATGATGTTGTTAATTTCTACTGTCATATAAGTTTCCAAAACTGATTATCACAAAAAGTAGAGTGTCAATGAGGTAGCTTTTGTTTTTGTAAACAAGTCATTTAAAAAAACATCAAACGACAATAGCAGCACCAGCAACCTTTTTTCAAATATTTTTTTGCGTTTGTTTTTATCAGTGGCCAATAACATCATCATCGTCATCCCCATTGAAACTTTTTTCTAGACAAAAAATCATCGCCACTCGAGACACATTTGCACTTAAAAAAATTTGGACAGTGAAAAATACTTCTCTGCATTTCACTGCATTGCCTCGCTTTGCCTGGTTGCCATACACACACACACACACACACACACACACATATTTACCACTAAAAAAGAAAAAGATGCTGATGAAAACTTGAAAAGAAGAAAAGGATGAAAAGGAGGAAAAGGATGATGAGATGACAAAAAATACTGAATAGAAAGAAAAAAAGTGAAAGGAGAAAGGAGGCACTAGTGTAAACACTTAGGGACACTCAAATACACACTCACTGACTGAATGACACACACACGCACGGACTTTCAATACTTGATGACTGGAGCCATTTGAGCCACTGCTGCATTCAGACTTCTTGTTTTTGCCTAATTGGATAGTTGGGGCACTTGCCACCACCACCATCACCACCACCACCACCACCATCATCACCGCCAAACATTGAACAACAAGCAAACACAACAAAAAAAGAGAAAAGGAAGAAGAAAAAAAAACTAAAAACAACGATGTTTTCTGCCACTGCCGCCATCGACTATCGCTTTAATGCACGCGCGGCCTCTCAACATTTTCTGTTTTTTTATTTCCTTTAAGAGTTCACTTAAGCATCTCTCAATTGAAATTTTTATTCCTGTTTCTTCTTTTTGCAGCAAACCACTTTGCCCTTGTATTGCGCCAGCGATTGAAGGCAATTTTGCTGTGTGCGGCAAGCATTTGCTTTACCGCATCAAATTGAGAAAGACTGAGATGCACTGCATAACATAACACACACATACACACACAGATGCACACACCGGTGCATTTAAATTGATCACCATTCTAGTTCGTTTCTCCCTTTCTCTTTCTCTTTCTCTTTTTTTCCTTTTATTTGGATACTCTTCGTTTTATGGTAGCACGCAAAATCTGTTTTCACTTGTCGTGAAACTCGATTGAGCAGTCTTTTTTTCTTTTTCTCGTCTCCACTTTTCCATTTCTCCATTCTCAATTACTGTCGCCAAAAAGAATCGCTGAGACGTGAGGCGGCCAAGACAGCAAACAGCAGACAGCAGTCTGCCAGTCAGCAAAGAAGGCAGACAGTGTCATGATTGCACAATAAATGGTGAAAAGCGAATTAGAGATAGAGAATCACAAACTCATGAAAAAACTATTCTCCGTTTTTGCTCGCGCAAAAACCAAATTAGGTAAAGCAGATTGCCTGTCGAAGTGACGCTAATTTCTTTTTTTCACTTTGACAGCGAAGGGTTCTGATAAAAACGGGAGACAAAAAAGTCAATTGAGCTTTTGCGGCCGTTGCGGCGGCAGCAGAAAAAGCTAAACTCCTTTACTTTCCTTACTAAATGCGTCTCTTGGCCAAAATTAATTGAAAAGGGAAAAAGAAAAAAAGAAAATGAAAATGAAAAGAACAAAAATTAAAAGAAAAAAACGGTCGCAGCAGGGGCATTGGACGCTTTTTTACCAGCAGCCAACAGTGACTCAGTAGTAGTGATATAAAACCACCACCGCCGTTAAGTGATATCATTTGGCGGGAGCGCATTATTTCCAAACAAAGCAGATGAGAAATAGCGGCAGCAAAAAAGGAAGTGAAGAGGAGGGAGCCGACAAAAATGAAAAGGAAAGAAAACTGGTCACAATACAGGAGGTAATGCACACACACACAAATACAAGCAAAATTGAGCAAATTGGTAAAGCCAATTTGGGTGGTGGTACACTGGTGAGGGTTTCACCTCACAAAATTAGCCATTTATTTTTCCCTCTTTTATTCATATTTTTGTGCCCGCGCACTTTTTCAACACACGCTCACACACCACAACAAGCAGGAGTGATGATGAAACTGTCTCTGCTTTTACTGCTGCTGCCATTGTCAGGTGATGATGATGAACTTACCCTAACCCTCAGCTATCCGGATCAAAGTTTGCGGGGGTTCACTGTTGACCTAATTTTGGCAAGTAATTTTTGGCAGCGGCGGCGGCAGCATCAGCAGCAGTGTGAAGCCCTAATGTTGCAGTTTCAGGTGTTATTACTGTTATTACTATTGTTGCTGTTGTTACATTAGCTAATTTTGCTCTCATTTACGTTGTTTTATGTAACTGCTAAAACTTTTTACTAAATACTTTTTACAGTCAAAAAACAACAGCTGTAGCCAGCTGACAGACGGCTGTAAAACGGTGGTTTGAACTAACAACCGCAAAAATAACTGAATTAGGTGATTTACCAAGTGCAAGTAGATAATAAAAAATGGGCAAACACTCTGCACAAAGTTGTTATGTAAAAAACTTGCTTTATTTGTAGTGTAGTGTTAATGTTTATATTTTAATCAATAGCAACGAAAATTGACACAACATGCAGCCAGGGTGGACGCAATGACAACTTTTATTAAAATGGGTTTGTACTAGACTTGATGCATTTTAACATTATTTTTTACTAATGCATGAGTGTTTTTTGTTTCATCGACGTTTGGTTTACCTAAAAAACAAATTTCAAAAAAAACCAATAAATAATAAAAAATAAGGCAAAACGGAAACAATCATTTTACAGTAAAAACGAAAAACCAGAACAAATAAAAACCAAATGGAAAACAATAGAAACAATCATCAACTTAACTATAAATAAAAAAACAACAAATAAAAACTTGGAATAAAAGGGTCTCAGTTTTCAGCAAGTGTGTGTGGGTAAAGTTGTCTGAAAGCTGAAAAACCATTAGATGACTTTGCCAAAACAAAACACTCTATTATAATAGAACAAAAAATTGTTTTTATTTTACTGAAAACGCTAAGGACATTAAAACTAAAGAAAAGAACGAGTGAAATGAAACCAAACAGAAAATAGAGTGTTTGAATGCTATTCCTGAACAAAAACTGCATTTTTCACTCAAATTAATTCTCTCTTTTTATCTTCATTTTTTAAACAGTTGCCATGCAATCTTAATTTTTTTCATTTACTGTTTTATAATTTAATTTTAATTTAGGAAAGTTTTGTCTATATATCAAAATTTCGTTTAGTTATTTTTAATAATTTTTTACTTTTTAGATCCCTACAGCGTTTATTCATCAAAGACAAAAAGCAAATTTTAATGCAATTAGTTTGTTGCTGCCGTTGTTGCTGCTTATGAATTGTGCATACACACATATTGATTTTAATTATTTTGTCGACTAAGTTTTTAACTTTAACTATTAGATTTTTTTTGGAATTTTGTGTTCTGGTTTTGCATATTTTTTTAATGATTGTCTAACAATTTTTTTTGTTTGACAAAATTAAACATTTGTAGATCAAATATTGGTTTTAATAAAAAATATATTTGATTTTGCCTCACTTTAATTGCATTTTGCGCAAAAATTTAATTTTTTTGAACTTTTGTTTTAATTGCTTTCCAAAAAAGCAAACAACAATTTTTTATCTATAACAACAAACTGGGATTTTAAACAGTTTTAAATAAAAAATATATTGCAATTTTTATATTTGTTTAGATAATAATTTTGTTATTTGTAGAATTTTTCAAAAAGTATCTGAAAAACCGACTAAAACTTGCTAAATTTTTGCAAACTTAACAAACTTTAAAAATAAAAAAATTTTTTTGCAAACAATCAACAAAAAACCATACTAAAAATAAAAAGTAGCGTAAAATAAATTGAATGTTTTCTGCACTGTCTTGATTTTTGCCCTTTATCCTGACACTTTTGTTGTACTGATGTTCACCGATACCGGTTATGAACTCATTTCACTCGCAATAGCCATTCGGAGAAATTTTCAATTCAATTGTGTACACACACATTTTCAATTCAACTCAATTCAATTCAACCAAACAGAAACAGCCATTCATTTTCAACCACTGCCGCAGCCTTGGCATTTTAACGCAAAATTTTGCTTTTTTTCCACTAAATTCACTCAAACTTTTTGTCGTCCAGTGAAACTTTTTGTTGCTGGTGTTGTGGCGGGGGATTATGCATTTGACACAATACAGCTGTTTTTTGCTATTTTCTGCTAGTTAGCTGTAATTTAAACTAACAAAAAATGTGTTGCTGTTACTGACTTTTTCAAAAGTTTTAAAACTTGTTTTGTTAAAGTATTTTTTAAAAATTGTCAGTTTTTTTGTTAAAATAATTAAAATTTTTATGCTTATCATTTTCAATTGATATTGACCAGCACGCATTCACTTGTTTGTATCACTCGCTGCTGTACGGCCAATAAACTAAACTGCCTATTGGCCATTATTGGGCCAATAACCAGCCAGTCAGTCAGATGGCCATATCCCCGGCGGTCTTTTCCATTTTTTGTGTCTTTTTCTTTCTTTTTATTTTTTCCTTCACCCCACTTTCAGCCCAATTTGGTTTCACCCTCAAACGACGACGACGACTAGTCTGCTGTTTTTGCAACTGAGACAGAAAGTGAGAATGTGTACAGTAATTGCCGCTCCACGCCTGAACCTTGACTTTCAACAGTGCACACAGTGCACAAGCAAGCCAGCACTGGACGGGCAACAAAAATGTAAAGACTCTCAGGGTAATGTGTGTGTGTGCTGGAGACAACTACTCCTGCTTAGACACACTGCCACTTACACTACCTAACTTAACGAGAGTCCTCTAGGCTCACTTTCTTGCTTGCAAAAAGTTGTTTCAAAGCAGAATGTTAAAGTACAAGCAAGCTGAAGACAGTTTTCTTTTAACAGCAACAGAAAAAATGTTTAAAAAACGACAAATCAGTGCACAACAAAACCAGGCCAAATGATAAAGTAGGGGGCGTAAAAAGGGAAAGCAATGATTGCCGTCGGCTGCCCCGGGCAAGATTGATTCGCCTTTTCTGCGCCCTTCTGATCATTTTTCTTCTGTTTTTGATTATCAAGCAGCATTTTGTGTTTGTCTGATCGTTTTCCCTCTTGTTTCACTGCCCAAGTAATGAGTTGCTATTAGCTTTTTCTGTTTTTGCTCCCAGTACTTTGCTTAATTTTCTTCCAGACATGTTAGAGTTACAATTCACAAGCAAAGGACGGCAAACGTACATATTTTTAGAGCACTGCTCTCTTTCTCTCTTTTTCTCTTTCTCTTCCTCTCTCTCTCTCTCTCTCTCTAGAACAGATTGAAAATTTCCACTATCAAACTTTTCCTCTTCCTCTTTTTTCTCTTTTTTCTTTTGCACTTATTTTTTCTAATGGCAAACAACTTTCTAAATGAACAAGGGTCAGACAATAACTTTTTTTCCTTTTAATTCTGTACATCACGTTTTTCAATGTCTGCTTCTTGCGGGTTGTTGCTTGTCAGTCACTGAGGCTCATTTTAGAAAGCTCTATTTAGCTCCTTGTACATACTGTTTTCATGCAGTATTTATGATGTAACTCACTGGCTAACCAGCCGAACACTCACACACACTTTACCAAAGTCACTGCTACAGATGTCAGCGGATGTCTGACATGAACTGCTCGACTTTTTTTATTTATTTCACTCTATCTATCTCTTTTTCTTTCTTTTTTCATTTATGGTTTTTAAAGTTGGTTTTATTGCTGTTTTTGTAGTCTCCACTAATGTTTCTGGTGATCTGTTTCATTTTTGTGCAATAAAAAACTGCAAATTTTTTTAATTAATTAAGTTAGAAAAAACAATTTGAAGTTATATGAAAAAATAAATCATTTTTAAAAATTTTACTAAAAAGTTTGGTGTTTCTTTATAGCAGTTATCACAAATCTAATTGTGGTTTAAACAAATTATTGTTTATTGAAAAAAAATGTTTTAGCTTTTATATACAGAGTGGGCCATCTAAAATGTCACTATATTTTAATTGCCAATTTGAGCATAAAAGAGTTACTTTTACAGATAACATTTTTAGTTTTTAAAAACAATTTAATTTTATGCTTAAACCGGCAATTGATATTTAGTGACACTTTAGGTGGACTACCCTGTATGTTTAATTTATTGAAATTAAAATTAATTAAACTCTACAACATTTGTACAAACACTTGAAAAATTAAAATGTTTTATTTTTGTTTCAATTTTTTATTTGAGATTTTGTTTGTTGACGCTTGCATAAACTCTAACTTTTTTAAATTTTAAACCATTTTGGCAAATAACAAAAAATTTGTGCACTCAACAAAATAGTTAAACTTAACTTGCAAATAAAATACAAATAAGAAAAAACTTAAAAATGCAAAAAACAGAAATAAAGCTTAAAAACAAATGAAAGAAAAACGACAGAAAATAGAATTTATTGTTTAAAAATGAAATGAAGACACTGCTGCCCACTTTAACTGCTTTTTGCTGTTTAGTTTAAATGTAAAAAAATGTATATGCTTGAAAACCACTTAAAATTGGTCAAGAAGGAAGAAGACCCAAATGGTACAGACAACAAATTAAAAAAGTAAAAAAATGTGGCAAACAAAAAAACAGTTAATTTTTTCTCAAATATAAAAATAAACACATAAATTAAAATAATATTTAATAAAGAAATGTAAAATTAAACTATGTGCAAGTTTAGTTTAATTTTTTAATTTTATTAAATCAATTTATAAAATGTAATGGTAATAAAAAACAAAACAAATTGCAAAAAAATGACAACAATTTCCCATAAGCAATCGCCCCAAAATTTTTACCAATTCAAAAATTATTAAGTTGCACATTGTTAAAAAGCTAAAATTGCCCTGATTACTAATACGTTAATATCTAAGTAGAGCCCAAAACGATTTCTGAAAAAACTGGGTCCGAACAGTACCTTTGGTTGTGCTTTGCATATTGCTTCTTATGCCAACTAGCGGAGTAAAGCCGTTGTGTTTTTGAAAAACTGCATATTTTGGTCAATTTTAGACCCGATTTTCTTAGAAATCGTTTTGGGTTCTACTAAGATATTAACATATTAGTAATCAGGAAAATTTTAGTTTCCCAACAATGTGCAACTTAATAATTTTTGAACTGATGAAAATTTTGAAACGAATTTGTTGTCACTTTTTGAAAACAAAAATTTAAAAAATTTTGCTTAATGCAAATTCTGTTTATTTTTACAATTTTTTCACTTTTGTATTTTAACTTTTGCTTAAAAAATTAAGTTTTTGATTGGTTTTATTTATGCCAGTTTTGTAGTACACTCATAAATAAATCGTTTTTATCATAAACTTTTTTTGCACTTCAACAATTGTTTTCAATTGACGCAAACTAGATTTTGTAATTTTTGCATCAACAACAATAAAATCAGCAACAAATAAAACTTTGTTTTTAGAAGTAAAAAACAACTTTTCAGACAAAAGTGAAAAGTTGCTGTTTATTGTAAGTTTGAAAAATAAACAATTTTAAAAACATTAACGTTTTCAAACTTTTTACTTACAAATCAAAATACAACTCAAAAACATAAAAAATGTTTTTTGGTAATTGTAGTAATTGCCAAAAATTATCGGTTTTGCTGTTTTATTATATTACGGGTTTTTTTATTAAAACAACGTTATATTTGTGTGTTACTTTTTATACATCAACGTTTGCAAAAAATACAAGGAAATAACATTAATAAAAAGGAAAACAAAAGAAAACAATAAAAAGAAACAAGCAATAGCTGAACAAAATATAAAAAACACTGAATCTCGCTAAACACACAGGGAAATGGTTTCAGTCACCACTGGAAAAAAAGGGTACGTTTCATCCGTGACTGAAATTTATATTTTTCAAACGTAACTGAA
>JAALOO010000287.1_pt1 | contig 46780 bp, 34 predicted proteins | sample 7257641 | NCBI WGS metagenome assembly JAALOO01 (sample SAMN14085613, study PRJNA598686) | mite metagenome | biome: ENVO:01001000; feature: ENVO:01001002; material: ENVO:01001226; isolation source: single female mite from University of Michigan culture on fish food culture... ...
TCTCTCTCTCTCTCTCTCTCTCTCTCTCTCTCTCTCTCTCTCTCTCTCTCTCTACGAAATATCTTATCTATCCCCATTCTTCTTCAAATTCGTCTCTTATTTCTCACGTCACCTTATCTACGCATTACGCAAACATAAGCACCACAAATCATCTTTTTTTGGGACATTTATAATCTGTGGTCGCCCTGGTAAAAGATTATCCCCCGGATTATCCTCAAACGTAGTCTGTTTGTCTACAAAGAAAAAATCTACAACGTTTTTTATTTTTTATTACGTCTCAAAAGATCTCACTATGTATGGAATATTGTTTTCCTAAAGCTGAGCTGTCTTTACGCTTCTCTTTCATCATCATCATCTTCACCACTACCATCTGCTGTCTCCTGAAGAAGCGAAATTGGAAAATTTATGTGCGCAAGAACGGGGGAGAAATGCTATTGCCCTCAACCGCCACCATCACCACCATCACCTCCATCACCTCGAAAAAGCGTTTGCCAGGCAGCAGTAGCCCACCAAGACGGCGACGCCATTAACCACCGTGTGTATTCAACCATCTGCTCTCCCTGAGAAGGTCTGCTTTTCGCCTGTGATTAAATAACCGAGAGCGGGAGAAGTTCTAAGTTCTTGGCAAACAACAACAAGCAGGCAATTTCGAACCCAAGAAGGCGAAGCAAATCAGCTCAGAGCAGGACAGCAACTGAGCACCTGAGCAGCTCAGCTCGCTATCTCGACCTAATAATGGCCATACTACCCTTCACCAGCTCCCTCTTCGTCTCGCTTCACGACATTCGATTGCACCAGAGCACCTCTTTTATCACCACAACCACCACTTCACTATTCACCTGCACAGTATTCAGTATTCTCCTTCTCCTAATCAGCCGTACATCGGCGACGGCGGCGAGCTTTTCAAGCGGCGGTGGCGGCGGAAATGCCGCGTACGCAAATGAAGCTGCTGCGAATAGAACACTACCATTGAGTGAACTACCAATTCAAAGGATACACCACCACCCTCCACACCTCGACAGTGCCTCTTCTTCTTTACCTCGCCGAGTGCAGCTTGGGAAGAGCGCCGACGAGTACGAGCTAACTGGTGATAAGACTAGGAACGTAGCAGCAGCATCAGCAGCAACATATCAACCACCAACAACCCAACAGCGAACTTCATCCCCTCAATCTAGCAGCAGTAGTCATCCCTCCCATCCCTCTTCTCATCTCTCTTCAACCAACCCTTCAAATCATCACCATCTCTACTATTCTCACCATGATCCTCACCACCCAAATGAGCTTACCTTGACGGAGGAAAACGTGGACGAGGTGCCTGGCCTGGAGGACCACCAGCTGGCGGCGCTGGACGGCGGGACGCACGTCTTCACCAATCAGTTTGTCGTCGAGGCGGAAGGTGCGCCCGAGGCGGTGAAGAAGCTCGCCCACGAGCACGGCTTTCTCTACCTAGGCCACGTAAGTGTCTTTGCCCATTACCATTATGCAAATCTTCTGCTATCTATTTTTCGTATTTATTCCCCCTCTTCAACTTGAATTTGTTTGCAGTTTCTGCTGCTCAGCAACTGTGTCTTTCTGCAGCTGTTTCTGCCCCCCCTAGCAACGTGTCTGTTTGCCTATGTACAGCAGCAGCCCTGGACGTAGTTGTTGTTGTTCAAGTTTATGGGAGGCTAGCCTTTTTGCTGCCTCTTTCCTCATAGCTATCCTTTCAATTAGCGTCTGCATCTTTGTTCAGCAGACTGTGTGTTCTGTTCTTCTGTACGACAGCAACAATTGCCAATTGATTAGCGCCAATTTACTTAGTCAGTGAGGGCTAATGAGGGCCTGGCCGATGAAAGACAAGAGATGAATGCGTCTGCGTCTGCTGTTGCCAACCGAGCGGTCCATTGTCCTGTCTGAAAGAGTAGCTTCAGTGGCATCAATTTGTTCGTCGTTTGCAACATCAGCAGCAGCAATAGCAGCACACGGCCATGACTTTGAGGTCACAGACAGAGAGCTGAGCCGACCAGTCACCACCACCGCTATCTACTGACCGACCGACAGTGTCCAGTTTGAAGGAAAAGAGGCTTAACATGAGCAGCAGGAGCAACTGCAGAGAAGGAAAACTGGGCCAGCAGTCCTAGAGAGTGGTGTTGTCTGTTTGGTTTTTCCTCCATTCATCCACTCATCCTCATTCATCCTCATCACCATTTAGTAGAGTCGGCTCATCATCAGTCGGCGGTAGTAAAAACAAAAACCTCTCTTTTGTGTGTCTAGCCAGCACTAGCCAGTACAGCCAAGCCTACTCCTGTTCAACTGTCAGACTGGTGGACAAACAGTACTACCACTTCTTCTTTTATAACCAGCAGTGTATAATGACGGGGCTAATTGAATCGGCTCTGTCTATTTGTCTGCCTGTCTGTCTGGTCAAGTGGCTCGGCTCGGCAAGGAGAATTGCTGCAGCAAACTGCTGCCTCCTACTATCATGCCGCGCTGATTGACAGTGGAGTTGCTGTAGTTGAATTACTCCTTCACTTCAGCTGAAGTGGCTGGGCTACTGTTGGAATTAATTTATGCTCTGAAGAGAAAGAGAGAGAACATTGAGCAGCAGACTGAGCTGAGATGGTCTCCATTGATTGTGTCAGATGGCGGACGGTGATTCTCCATCTCCTTCTCCTTCACTGCATCTTTCTCTCTCCTTTCGACTACCATCTCGCACATCCGCTCTTAAGATAGATAAATTGGACGTCTAAGGACAAAGGGTGCGGCACAGTTTCAAAGTGTGCCAAGTGCTTATACCACCTTCACACTTTGGGTCACCCCTTTTCTCCCTTCTTTTTTCTCCGTTCCTTTCTGCCGTTTGACGGCGGCGGCAATTCGGCTTCAAAGAGAAGACTAGGCTCGATGGCAATCACAGCAATCACTGCTGCTGTTTTGCTGGCTTTAATGTCCTCTCAGTTTGCTTCTTTCCAGCTTTGCCTTCCCCCTCTTCCCCCTCCATTTCATTTCATTTCATTTCATTTCTCGCCACTGCTCGGTTGGTAATCGATCCACGACTGCTAATGCTAATGCGGCCAGGCAGGCAGAGGGAAAGGGACCACCAATTCAGATGCCGCCTGAATTCTCTCCATTGACATTGTCTGCCTGGGCAGCGACATTTTCCATTTTCTGATTCTTTCTCATTCGAATTCTGGTTTGCTTTGCGGTACAGAGTGCTGCTTCCAGGCAATTGCCGCCATTAGGACGCGGAAAAATGTCAGTTTCTTCTCCTCTCTCTTCTTTCTCATTAGAGTCCGTTGACTACTACTACTAGCGCGGCAGTGCTCTACTTTTTTTCTGTATGTCTGCGGCAGTTTTTCTTTTTCTTATACTTATTCTTCTTCGGTTCCTCATTCTTCCTCGTTTTCTTCTTCTTTCTTTTGTGCCGTATTCCGCTCGGTGCTGAAAGCAACGACAGCGACAGCAGGTTTTTTCTGCCGCTTCTGCTTTTTCATTTCCTTTTCGGTGTGTCAATTCTCATTCTCATTCTTATTCTTTTTTGTGTGATTGTCTGTCTGTGCGTTTGTGTGAATTTTTTCCAAGCTAAATTGACACCCGGTACGGTCGCCGTACAATGAAAATGGTACTACTGCCGCCGTCGTTTCGTCTCGGTAATGGAAAATAGGGAAGTGCCAACTGCAACTTTTTATTCTAACTACTGCTGCTGCCGTTGCTGCACCGAAAATCAAAAGCTTTAGAAGCCAAACACAGCCAGGCACACGATCTCACACACCAGCGACTGTAGTAGACACACTTTGGCCCGGTTCTCTCTCCCTTTCTCATTCTCTGGCTCCAATGTAATAAATTGTATCAAGCGGGCAATCAATTTAATAGGGCATTTCCCCATTTGCATTCGATGCCAATTTAAATATTTGATCGACCTCTCTTTCTCACTATTGCAAGGCTTCTCTTGCTCTCTCGCTCTCACTCTTTCATTCATTCACTCACTATTTGTCTTTTGCTAGGCTGCATTTTGTTGTATTATTTTCTCATTACAATGCCAGTGTTGAGGCCGTTGCCGCTGTTTTATATTTGAAAGGGAGTAGAAACGGTTGCATTTGAAGGTTTTTCTGCTGGCATCCTCCTCTTTTTCTGCAGCACTGGGCCTGGTTTTTCATTCCCCTTTTCCAGTTTTGTGTACTCCATTTTCTTCACCTCTATTCTATTTTTTCGAATTCTGTTTGTCCAAGCGTCAAAGACCATCAGGGCAGCAGTAAACAGCAGCAGCAGCAGTAGCTGTTTACCGCAGTAACATTTGCCTCCAAATGTCAAGGTTTGCCAAAGCAGCAGAACGAATTGTTGCCTCGATTCGGTTGTTGTTTCCCTTCGTCTTGGCTGCTGCTGCTACTGCGTTGCTTTGCATTTTCTGTGTGTAGCGAACAGGCAAATGGCATTTGCCTGTTTTTTCCTTTCATCTATTCATTTCTGCGTCTGTTGCTGTTGCCCTGCAACTTATTTTTCTTCTTCTTCTTTGTAGTCGGCGTCTCGCCACATTTTTCTTTTTTTTTGCGCCGCTTTTCGCCGGGAAAAGATGTCGTCAGTGAGTTGGGTGGTGGTGGTGGTGGTTGGCAACGCCAGGTTCACATAATTTTTCCGCCGTTTTACGTTGGATGCCTTCTTCTTTTCCTAAGTGCGCATTCAAAGTAGGTCTGCTGCTTTTTAGTTCGGGAGAGAATCATGCAAAGACTCTTTTTCTTCTTTTTTGCGGGGGATTCTTTTTTCTCTTTCTTCTGGGCTTATTTTTGGGCGAGTGAGCGAGTGCACCTCGTGCTTCTTTTCTGCCGAGAATTCCAATTAATCAGTGCTGCTTAGTTGGCTGGTGCACTGTTTTTTCTTTCAGTGGTTGTATGCCACCGACGTCGGGTGGCGGCTAATCGGGTGTATCACCACCACCACCAACATCTCATTTAGCCTTTTCTTGTAATTGTATTCAGCCGCCTTTCTTCCCTTTTTTCAGGTGGCAGGTAGGTAGGTGGCCCTTTTTGCCAGTCTCTCTCTCATCATTTTGGACCGCCTCGACCCCTCATCATTAAACTTTGATCAGACCATTTGACACGCAACATGAATTCTATCTCTCTTCCAACGCCCGAACTCTCTTTTCTCCTTTCTTTTTGATTTTCCTCTTTTTTTTGCCGACTACTCCCAGGCGGACATTGAAAAGGAGGCGACCACCACACTAGGGCTCACCTTGCAATTGATCCAAATTAGATTTGACAGGGTAGCGGCGGCATCAGCTTCGGGCAGTGACTTTCCGTTCGTTATCGTTTGCCTTGTCACGATTTAGCAGCAATGGCAGGCTTAGTTGTCGGAGTGAGTGTGTGTCGGAGTGGGGTGTACGGCAAAGCTTGGCTTTTTTGTTTTTTCTTCTTTGAAAGAACGGGAGAGAACCAGTCTCTGCTTTTCGGCTGACGGCAGAAATACCTGCTGCTGCTATTGCCGTCGTTGCTGCCGTTGCTGTCGTCATCGTTTAACGCAAAGTAAATTATGTGAACTTAATTTGCGTGCTCGCTCGCTCAAAATTCGTGTGGCGATTTGCGGGCATTCAAATAAAGAGAGAGGATCCTGCCGCCTAGGCCAGTTCAGAATAGCTCAGCATTTTGTAATTGACTCATCAGTAATCCAGGGCGGATTACTGTCAGAAAGGCTGATGTGCTGGGCTGATGTGGACGGACTGGGACTGGGCGACAGGCGAAGTGTGAAGAGTGGATGATGCCCCAGCTTCACTTAATTAAAGTGCCATCCAATTGACTTTTGTTGCCCGTCTAGCTGTACACTATCTTTTGATTAGCGATTCAGCAGGCTGCTAGCAAACACTGCTGGCGAGCAGTTTCAGGTCGTTTTTCGGTTGTGGTTAATTTGTCTCTTTCTCTTGCGGAATTTTCCCTCGTCAGAGGTTTCAATTACCCTGTCACTTTATGTGCTTCTCTCTCCCGCATGTCAGAGCATGAAAGTATGTGGTAATCAGCAATTTCTGCGGTGGTGATGCAAGCAGGCAAGTGATCGTGAGTCACTTCAGCGGTGGCAACGGAAAGGATCTCCACGATTACCACCGTTTGCAGCAGCAATTTTGGCATTTATGTGCGACTGTGTTTGCACAGCAACAACATCATCACACAGCACCTGAGGGAGAATGCTGCTGCTGCTGCTGGCACCTTTATCGCTACCAGCTATTATTGCCCCCCATTCCTCCTCTTCCTCCTCCCTCGCCTATTGTTCTAATCGTGGGTAGCAGCAGCAACAGCAGCAACGTCACATGCTTGCGGAGAAGGAGATAATTTGGAATGGATAAATGAGTGAGAGAGAGCGAGTGCCGGGGAAAGAACCGTCTGCTCTTTCTGACTAAAAATACTGACAGTATCTCTGTAATAGCAGCAGCAGCAGCCTCAGCAGCTACCTTCCGTTTTTAGTTCCGGTGCAATCACCGCCAGTGACTATCGCCAGTTGTTTACCTTTTTGTCCTCTCTCTTCTTCTTTTTGAAGTACCTTGACCTCGAGGTGCTAGCTAGGAGAAAAAATCTTGCTCTCTAGTTAGCTCATTGTCCTCTGCGTGCGCGCCCTACAACTGTGCTATTTTTATTCTTCTTTTTATTTTTGTTTTAGCATTTTTTATTGCCTTTATTATGTTGTACTGGTGCGGTGTCAAAGGTTGAGTTGAGTGGAGGAGGAGGAGAAAGGTGGGCAGGAAAGGAAAGGTAGACAGTGAAATCAGTGAAGGTGATCGTGCACCATCGATTATGGCTGTTGTCTGCCATTGCTGCCATTGCTGCCATTGCTGCTTAGTAATCAGCACTGTTTGGCGGTATTATTTATTGCCATTCGGTTCCGCTCAAATGGCGATTCGAGCTCGGGAGAGAGAGAGAGAGAGAGAGAGAGAGAGAGAAAAGAGCTTCGGACACACTTTCCCTCCTTTCTTCAATCGCCGCTGCATCAACTGCTGCTCACTCGGCAGCTAAGCATGTAAATTACGGCTGCTGCCTCTATTTATTATGTATTCATTCATTCATTCAGCACTCTGAAAAGAGGCCCTCTCTCTTCCTATTAATAACTGTCAACCTGAGTCGTTGTCTGCTGTATGAATGTCGACCTTTGCCCGCTATTGTGCTTGTTTGCTGCTTTCTGCTGCCGCTGTTGATTAGGCGCCCGGCAGTTCACACACACACACACAGACACTGCACTGACAGCCTTCAATCTGATAAGGAGAAGAAGAAGAATGTGAATGTGAATGTTAGTGCAGCACAAATACTTCCTTTGTAAGGGAATAATATTATGATTTTTTGTTCCGTGGAGTCAACTGACTGACTGACTGGGCTGACTCTTCTATTCATCGAGCCTTACACACCTTGGGCCTTCTCTGCCTACGCTCGAATCGCTTCGAATCTGCTGACGGTTCTGCCGCCGAATTTTGTTTTGCTGTTGCCTCTGGGCCCTTTCTTTTATTTCCCTTTTCTTTTGCTTTTTGAATAGAAGGCATTGACTTGCATCGTCGCCCAACGGGCTTATCTGATTACTTGCCCGTATTTTTGCTGCTGCCTCTTCTCTCCTTTCATTGCAGGTGCTTCTTCGGTACTTTTTTCCCCCTCTTTCTATTTGGTTTTATTTTATTTTTGGTGATCTACGATCTGCTCTCGAGCAGCAGCTTTCTTTCTCCACTTTTCCCTCGAAATAGTTTTTGTGTGTGTTTTCCTTTTGGTAGGCCCTATTTTATTATTTGTTTAGTGCAGGCAGACTATAGCTATCGATTGACACACATTATTTTTTCCGCCTCTTTTTTCTTGAGCCGTTTTGGCTGTTGTTGTTATTCAATACAGCAACTCCACTTGACATGTCAGTCAGCTAGTTCATCATCATCATCACCATCATCCTCGTCACCACCACTGTCATCATCACAGTTTAACATATCTTTTTTCTTCTTCTTCTCTCCCCTTTCCTTCCCTTCCCTTCCTCACTAGATCTTTGGCAACTTTCACCACCTGAAGCACAGGAAGGTGGCGAAACGATCGGTGGACGTCGTCGATGAGCAGTCGCACGCTCCACTAAGCCTCCATCCTTCAGTAAGTGACGATCGATTGCGTACAGACACCTTTTGGCACTGCTTTTTGCTGTTTTTATTTGTTTTTTCCATTTACCTAACCACTCGTTATCCTTCTCGGCACTTTCCTTCCTTCCTTCTTTCCTAGGTGCTCTCCTTTCAGCAGCAAAAGTTAAAGCGCCGCACAAAGCGCGACTTTCGTGAAGAGAGGAGTCCACCACCACCACCACAAACTCCCGAAATAAAAAACCAAACAAAGAAGCAAGTGATTCCCTACTACTCCGGTTCTCACCACCGCCACTTTCAGCAGACACACCCACAGCTGTTGCCCTTCAGCCGGGACATGGTGGGAATGAACAATAATAATAACGGAAACGAAGGGGAAGGTGGTGATTCATCATCTGCCGGCGGCGGCGCCTCCTCCCGCCTCATCGACAATCGCATTAAATTCGACGACCCGCAGTGGCCGCGCATGTGGTACCTCAACCGAGGGCACGGCCTGGACATGAACGTGGAGGGCGCCTGGGCGAAAAACGTCACCGGCCGCCGCGTGGTGGTCACCATCCTCGACGACGGCCTCGAGAAGGACCACCCCGACCTGGTGACCAACTACGACGCCCGGGCCAGTACCGACGTGAACGGCCTGGACGAGGACCCGATGCCCCGCTACGACATTATCGACTCGAATCGGCATGGAACGAGGTGTGCCGGCGAGGTGGCCGCCAACGCCAACAACAGCGTCTGTGCGGTGGGCGTGGCGTTTGACGCCCGCGTCGGCGGCATTCGCATGCTCGACGGCGATGTGACGGACGCGGTGGAGGCACGGTCGCTCAGCTTCAACCCCGACCACATTGACATCTACTCCGCTTCCTGGGGCCCGGACGATGACGGGCGGACGGTGGACGGACCGGGGGAGCTGGCGGCCAAGGCCTTTGAGAACGGGATCAACAAGGGCCGCTCCGGGAAGGGCAGCATCTTTGTGTGGGCGAGCGGAAACGGCGGAAGGGAGAAGGACAACTGCAACTGCGACGGCTACACGAACTCCATCTGGACGCTTTCGATTAGCTCGGCGACGGAGAAGGGCAGTGTGCCGTGGTATAGTGAGGCGTGCAGCAGCACACTGGCCACCACCTACAGCAGTGGCTCATTTGGGGAGCGGCAGATTGTCACCACCGACCTGCATCACGGCTGTACGGCGTCGCATACCGGCACCAGCGCTTCCGCTCCCCTTGCCGCCGGAATCTGCGCCCTGGCGCTGGAGGCAAAGTAAGTGAAGTGAAACTTTTGGAGAACTTAGTTAAAAATTAACATATCACTTTCCCCTCCTCCTCCTCCTCAGCCCGAACCTCAGCTGGCGCGACATGCAGCACATTGTGGTGCTGACGGCGAAGCAGAAGCACCTGGGCGGGCACGACTGGGCGACAAACGGCGTCGGCCGCAATGTGAGCCACTGGTTCGGCTACGGACTGCTGGACGCCGCCGCCATGGTCGACTACGCCCGCGATTGGCGGCCGGTGCCGGCGCAGACGCGCTGTGAGATGCGCTACCGGGTGACCAATGAGTAAGTGGGCTTTGTTTTCAGTGATTTGCATTCAAATGGTTAGATTAGGGGGAAACATTGGGCGTGAGTTTTTAGGAAAGGGTATCTATCTTTTTGGTGTTTGGTTAGGGTGACGGTGGTGGTGGTGATAACTCTGGAAAAGTTTCAGGGTTCAGCGAAGCGGGAGTTTCTCTTTCTCCTTTTTTTCTCTCATCAGTTTCGCATGACAGGCGTTCTTGTACTTGCAAGAGCCTGTCAGTGCTCCTGAACATTTCAGAGCTCCATTCGCACACCACACACGAAACATTTCAGTGCTCTGTTCAGCGCTGTTGCTTTGTTGTTCTTTCCTTTTCAGTTTATTATCGTTAGCCAGTTTTTTCAAATGCTGTTTCAGTTTCTGCTGTTGCTGCTTGCCAAAGCAGGCGAGCTGTCGACCGGCTAAATGCGCTTTTTTGCTCTGTTGCTACAGTTTTCTTCTGTTTTCTTCGTTTTTGCTCTCCCTCGCCCGCGATTGTGTTGTTCACTTCTTTTTCTTGTTCTTCTTTGGGAGTAAGTGGGAGAGGCGCACGCACTTGCTGCTGTTGCTGCAAACTAGTGTTCCAGCAGTAGCAGAAAAGAGTGGTTGATACAATCACCACCACCATCAGCATTTCAGCGGCGCTTTATGCTTCTTTCTTTCTTTCTTTCTTTTCTTGCATTCATTCCCTTGGTGGTCCTTTTTCTTCTTCTACTACTACTGATGATGATGATGATGGTAGTGGCGGTGGTGGTACAGAAGGAAAAGAAGTGCACTGCACCACGACCACCACAAAAAGAGTTAGTGGGAAAATGCAAATCTTTTTGCTGCACTTTATGCACAGCAGAGCATTTTTTAAAAGGCACACGCAACATTGATGATTGCAAATGCTGCTGACGGTGTGCCTGATCTGCCTGAAGATGGCAGAGAACAAGAACAACAGCAAAAAATACTGAATACTGAATACTGAAGACATTGCGACATTGTCATCTGCCATCTTTGTCAGCAGCAGCACAAATGGCGATGATGGTACGCTGCTGATTGCACTACCATCGCCATTTTTCTTTTTTCTGTCCATTATCTGCCTGCAGGAATCTGCGTGTCGCTTCTGCTTCTTTCTTTTTCAGTTTGTAGTTGTGTGAACTATCCTGTGCACTACTTATCACCGAAGCGATACTATGCGTTCTTTCTCTTCGTCACCGGCCAGTGACCACCACCACTACAAAAGAGATCAGTATCAGCAGCAGCAGTAGTCGTCTGCCGCACCTCATCTCTCGTAAACTTGGCCTTCCAAGCTTTACTACCACCACCCCAACCGCAATCCTTTAGTCTTTGGGAATGCCAGAGGCGAGCGTGCCTGCTGGTCTGACTTCCGCAGATCGTGTTTTAACTTTTTTTATTCACTTTAGTGGAAGCTCTGGAAAAGTATTTCCCAATGAGCGAGGCTTCTGCTGCTGCTGCCGTTGTGGTCGACACCTTTTGATTTCTAATTTCCAATGAGCTGTGTCTAGTCTACTCGCTCGATTAGTGATGCTAATTGGTGATTAATTGAAAACAGACGTGTTCGCACAGCTCTGATCGATTGCTCAGTTAGAGAACGTCTTTCGGCACCTTTGGGCACACGTGTGCGCTTGCTTGCTTGCTCCTACTTCGTCTTCTTCTTACTACTACTACTGCTGCTGCTGTTGCTGTGCAGAAAGCATTTCCTGTTTAGTCGTTGCTGCTGCTCCTAACGACCACTTTTACTTTGCGATCATAATTTGCTTAGCATATGTGTCTGTCTACTTGTCAGCCAGTGTTCTAGTCTTGCACACACACACACTGTTCCCACACAGTTCACACACAAATGCTCATTTGCTTCTGGTGGTGGTGGTAGTTGAGGTTGGTGATATCTGCTAAGTGGTCTTGCTGCTGTGGTGGTGGTGGGAAGTGCTCTGGTGGTGGTGGTGACATACCGGTTTTTTCTTGCTTTCAAAGATCAGTGGAGATCAGTGGAGGTGACAACGGCTGTTTGGATTTTCGCTGTACCACTGATAGCACCCCAAAAAACTGGTGACCACTTTTGACAGATGGCCACCACCACCACCACTGTTGCCTGTCTCTGTTTGTTTTTTGCTTTCTTTTTTGAGCACTCCAAATACTGTCCGTCAGTTTCCATTACGCAAGGTGCTACATGGTGCTACATGCTCCATTTGCTCTTCTCTCATTTCCACTGCTGGACGATCGAATTGAACAAAGGAGGACACAATTGAAACACCGAATGACAGCACAAGAGTGCCAGAAAGAAGTGAGACGTCGAATGAGAGAGAAGTGAAGAAGAGGAAAGGGAAAGACAAAGAGGCAAAATCGTCGATGAAATGCCAATCTATAGAAAGAATGGGGAAAAAGAGGTGGTCGTCGTCGTCACTTGGTACTTGTCACTGTCGCCTCTGCGAGCAAGCACACCTTTGTGACACACTGCCAGTTGTGATCACCTGGCAAACACAGGTCATCAGCACACTTTCAATTACCACTTCTCCTATTTGCTGAAGCGTACTATTTACTGTCTGTCTGTCCCCTGTTCACATTGACGTCCAATCAGCCAGAGCCAGAGCGCTATCCACCATTGATCTAATCGATGATCAACTAGAGACTGACGTGCTAGAGTTTGTGTGCTTTGCTTGCTCTTGTTTTTTCGACGAACGATATCCTCTTTTTCTTCTTTTGTGTTTGCGCACTTTTGTCAGGAAGATCGACTTTCAGCCAAAAGTGTGACCTTCGATTATCGACCATTTCTGCTACTGTCACCTGTAGTTTTCACCCGAGTGCTCTTTTAGTTTAGCTGCTGTTGCAGTCGTTAATTAATTAATCAGTTTAATTATTATCCTTTACACTTAATTAGGACTTTATGCGTACTAAATTTTTTCACAAATGAACGCCGTTGTTGTTTTTGCTTCTGCTGCTGCAGCTGTCACTGCCACTGTCGCAAATGATGCTAATCTTTCACTTTTTTCTTTCTTTTTCCCTTCTTCCGTCTCTAGCGGCACCATTCGTCCCGGAAAGACTGAAGAGTTTGAAGGACCGGTAAGTAACACACTCACTCAAAGAACAGACAAGAGAGCATGCAAGTGATGTTTTGCAAGTTTGTTAGTTCGATAGTTAGTTAGCATTAGCTTCTGCCATCAACATCAACAACAACAACAACAGCCAAGAAGAGTGCTCCTTTCAAGAGCAAGTGTCCTTTCTCTGTCAAATTGAGTTCGCTAGCTAAGTTAGTTATTTAGTTAGTTAGCAGCAAAGTGCTGCCGTACCGTTCAGACGATTGCAGAAGCATAGCACAGGAGACGAAGGTGATCTGTATCACTGCTCTGAATTGATTAGCTTTAGAAACACTTGGCAGAGGAAAACTTTGAAAGACTTTGAAAACGCTTAGAGGGAAGAGTTGCAGTTGGAGCTACAACTTACGCAAAACTATTTATGCAGAGGCAGTCGCCTTCTTATCGTCTCTTTCCTTTTTCCTTTTTCCTCCATTTCTCGTCTTTTCTGACTAATAATAACCTCCTCCTCTTTATCTTAGGAGCCGGCAAAGTGCGACACAGTCTCCTACCTGGAGCACGTCCAGGTGAAGGTGAACCTGACGGCGTACAAGCGCGGCGACATTGAGATTCGCCTCACCTCGCCGGCGGGCACCACCTCGACGCTGCTCGCCGTCCGGCCGATGGACAACTCGCGCATGGGCTTCGCCAACTGGCCCTTCATGACGGTGCACTGCTGGGGCGAACGGCCGGCCGGCAAGTGGAAGCTGACGGTGATCAACCACGGGCGGAACAGTAAGTGCTTTTGGAGAAGATTTTTAATGGGAAAAATCTAACTTTTTTTCCCTTAGACCTGGCCATCCTGCACGAGTGGACGCTGGTGATGTACGGCACGGCGAGAAGCCCCTACCCGAAGGCCTTTGTCCAGAAGTACAACATCCCCAAAATGGAGGAAATTGGGGGAGAGATTATTGAGGATGAGGAGGAAGAAGATGATGAAGAGGAGGAGGAGCAGGAGAAGGAGAAGGGAAGCGTTTCTCCTGGCTCCAAACAGCAGCAGCAGCAGCCATCAAAGCACAAAAGTCCGCCAAAGGTTGGCAAGGCGCCATCAGTGGGACAACCATCAAATGCTGGCAAGGGCGGAGGCTCAAAGGCGCCCGAGGTGTCTGATAACCGCATCGATGGCACCGAGGCCAACAGCAGCAGCAGTTTATCTGCCACTGCATCAGCATCCGCTTCAGGAATCAAAAACGGCAACAACAACTCTAGAATCATCTTCGGTAGGTTTTTCCTTTCAATGAGAATCGCACTGGGCGTCCTCTCCTGATTTTCTGATATAATTATAAAGTTGGGAAGAGTAACCCTCATATTTCAAAATAACCACACACACAATTCACGACTTTGAAATACTTGAAAAAAATACTATCAATACTCACTAAACTTGCATGCCATTTGCACACTACTTACCTCAAAACTGAATTCATTTACACACACCCACACACTATCAACCATCAACTATTTGCATGTTCATCCTGCATGTCGCTTTGCACTACCACTAACTTACTAACCGGAAGGCTAGCCCACTACCCCTTCACCATTACCTCTTTTCATCCCACTTGCTTTTATGTGCCTGCTTTCCTGATCGTGACTATTTGTTTGTTTTTCTCCTCCTCTTCTTCTTCATTTTATCTTCTTCTTCTACTTTTCTCTATTCTTCGCCCGTCTTCTCTGCCTGCCTGCCTGTTTGCCCGTTTGCCCGTGTGCCTGTGTGTGTTTGCCCTTCTCCCGCACCATCCAAATCAATGCACACATTTACACACTTTGTTCATTCATTCATTCTCGCACACATTCAACCACGATCACTACTTAGACTTTATAAGGAGGCTATTTCTAAAGTCCTAAAAGGTGTCAGTGTGCCTTGTACCACCGCTTCTTCTTCAATTCGATTGCTGCAATCGAGACAGACACACTGGTGATCAACTAGCGAGAATCTCTCTCAAACAGACAGACAATGGTCTCTCCTTCTTTCTCTCTCTTCAGCATGTGCCCTCGATGTCTTTTTTCTTCTTCTTCTTCCCCTTTCTTCTGAGTAGTTCTTCGAATGATCATGCATGAGAGCACACATACTTCTCTTTCTCTTCCTCACCACTTTACTACTACTTATTCCTACACGAAAATTATCTTTTTCTTTTTTGGCTGGCTATTTTCTTCTTTTTTTCCTTTTATCTCCTTCTTCTTTTTCAACTACCTTTTTCGGTTCACAAACACACTCATACACTCACTCCCATACACTGATACTCTTCCTTTCAAAGTCTTTCACGCTTTTAATGTTTCTTCTCTTTTTTGTCCTGTCTTCTCATTCTTCTCTCTCTCTCTCTCTCCTTGTTCGCCGTTTTGTGTTTTCTTTCTTTCTTCTTCTTTTGCTCTCTTTGTCCTCCCTCCTTTCCCTTCCTCCCTTTCCATCCTACTACTCTAGTCAACCAAGCCAACAGCAACAACAAGAACAACAATAACGGTAACAAGAACGGCAAGAACAACTCATCGGCAGCTGTCTTCGGAAAGCTGCCAACGCCGGCAGAGTTGCCGCCCCCGCCGAGGCAAAACCTGGACCACGACTACAACGAGTACGATGAGGAGGACGACGCCTCGCCGAACAGTCGAAGTCAGCACCAGAATCCTAGGCCCCTTCATCCACCTCCTGGTTCCGGTGGTGGTTACCATCCTCATCACCACAGCTACCACCACAGTCACAGTCAGTACATGAGCAATGTGGAGCGGCAGACGGTGGACGGTGGAGATGGACAGCTGCAGCAGACAAATGGCAAAAACAGTGGCAACAACAACAACAACAAACAGTTTTTCAGTCGACAGCCAAACCGCCCACCGGCGCTCGTCCACTCCGGACAGCCCCCTCTGGTTATCCCAACCATGATGTCCACCGTCCTCTTCGTTGTTTCCTCTTGTTGTGCCTTCTTTCTTGTCCACTCCCATCACCTGCAGTTACTTTTGTAGAGAACTGTCCTGTCCGATTGAACTCATGTCCATCAATTCCACCAGTTCCACTTGGCCATATCCTCCGTCTCTCTTTTTCCTTTCTTTAACGTCTCACATTCTACCTAACCCTCTTTTCTCGCTCATTTCACTTTCCCCTGTTTTTCGGAGGGCAAACTCGCGCGCGCCTCTAATATCATTCTCTCATCATCATCATCATCACCACCACCATATTTTGTGATCAGTGTACTCTTGCTACACTACATAGTGATACTATACACAAAAAACAGACACAAGTTTAGCTAGGCTTATATGGAGACAGACTAAAGAAACAGAAAAAGGAAAGAAAAAAGCAATCAATGAATGCTGTCAATGCTGTGCATTACCATCACATCACATCACCACTCTCACACTCATTACACCCACACATCGCTTATTTATTTCACAAACCACAAAAACTCATACCTGGTCACACACACCTGCACAACTTCCGTCCAAGGCTATCACCCCAAAGGCCACAAACCAACCTTTATCAACCTGGACTTGAATGCACACATTATCATCACTATCATCATCATTCTCATCATCTTCGCACACAGCAGGCAAACTGATCTGAAGCAGCAACGGCAGCAGCAGCAACAGCGGCAGCATCCTCTCTTACTCATCTCTATTTTCATTTCTACCATTTCCTCCTACTCTTCCTGTTCTGTGAGCCCCATCACCACCACCAGCATACAACACACTCACCTTCATTCAGCAGAGCACACATTCTCTCACACTCCCCTTTTATTTGCAGACTATTCACTGTTCGCCTCTGTCTCCATTGTCTCCATCCTCCTGTTCACTCTGATGGTCTTCGTCTACCTCTTCAGGTACAGGTACCGTTTGCGGGGACTAGGAAAACGATACTTCGTCGACGGGGAGACCTTTTCAGCATCTTCATCATCATCGAAAGTTGACAGAACCGGGAAGTCTATAAACTCCTCCACTGACTTGCGACTTGAGCAGCTGAAAATGGAACAGCAGAAGACGCTGTTGAACAACAAGGTTGCTGGTGATGATAATGTTATGACGGTGTCTGTTTTTCCCGATCCGGGCACTTAACACCTGCCAAGAGCCACTTTGGTAGTGAAGAAAAGCAGTGTAAGAGCACTGTTGAATCGTTATCGAATTGGGTGCATTCTCAGTTTGATTGGCAAAACGATTCGAAATTGACATGACCGAGTGCTGTGGGTCGTTTGACTGATTGAACCCAGATGATGGAGAGGAAAGCAGACTGAAAAGCCGCAAATGGGCTAAGAATGGAAAAGAATCGATTTAGAAAGAGGGAACAATTGTTTGTCACGTTTGCCCCGTACGGCCCACACTCGCTAACTCATCCCCTGATTAACCCGATATGTCCTGTGATCGTTTTTGGTCTCATCTAATCTTCTTTTTAACAGAGACGCTTCGGTCTTTGTTGACATGGGCAAAAAGCTCTTTTTTAACAGCACTAACAAACAAGCGAAGGTCACCACTATTTAGTTTAGTTCACCACTACCCAAATCAACACCACCACCACCACCACCAAACACTTCACAAAGTGCACTTCTTCTCTGATCACCACTGACCTCCTCCACCACTTCCCCCTTTTACCAGCCCTAACTTTATAGACTCTGTGACTTTTTATCAAATATACTTATACAATTGACAAAATAAACACTTCAAATTATACAGCAAAAATACCATAATTCTTTGTATAAAGCAACAACAACAGTCGTCAAAGACACCTTTAAGAAAACATCCGGTTCTGTACATAAAAGAAACTGTAAAATAAATCTGCATTTATTCAAATGATTGGAACAGACTTTGTGAAAACATCTTTTTATCTTTTTACAAGTGTAAACACAGTACAGTGCAAATTCTACTTTGCATAAAACACAATAACACCATCAAAAAGTCAACTAATCAATTCCATTCAAGGCCACTCGAATGACCACCTCTGCAAAGAGCTTAGGGCGAACAGCGCTGATGAACTTCTTCCAGGCGGCGGTAGTCAACTGGGGGGAGTGAAAGAGGACATACTTGATGCAGCTCTCTTTCAGGCTGGGGACACCGTGCAGGTCGGCCTGCACGAGCAACGGGAACACCGATTCGGTGGTCAGCTGCCGCAGCAGGTGACGCTCACAGGCCAACTTCAGATCGTCCACTTGGAACTGGTGGAGATTTAGAGGTGAAAATGATTAGTAAACGGAACAAAACAAAACAAAAAAATTTTATCAGTAGTACCTTATCGGCGGCAGACAGGAGCTCCACCGTCAGCTCCTCCTTGCTGGCCACAGTGCCCAGGTAGATGTAGTGAAGAAGGGTGCGCACCGCCTCTGCGGATGCATCCACCTCGATTTGCACTGACTTCCTGGTGGTGGTCTTCTTCTTCTTCTTCTTCTGCTTCTGATCCTGTCCGAAAATGGCTGCAAAGACAGGCGAGTGCGTCGACAGGGGAAACTGGTGCACTTTGAACTCCTGACCGTCACTGGCCACCAAAGTGGCGTCACTGTTGGCGCCGCCGTGCTCTAGAAGAGCCTTCATCCGTTTAAAGTGAGCACTTCCGTTTTGAGCCACATTGAGGACAATTCCCGGAGACAAAGGACAGAAAATGCCTGAAAAGGCGTCTGTAGGGTAGGAGACCTTGATCTGGGAGGTGGGGAAAAAATAGTAAATTTCAGCAAAAAAAGTACGAGCTAGCCCCAATTACCTCAGCCTCCAGCACCAGTTTTCCTCCATCGAAAAACTCCGGAAAGCCGCAACAGTCGGCGTACTCAATTGGCAGCAAACAGGGCGAGTTAACTTCAAACGAGTACTCTCCTCCTAAATATACAAAAGAATAAAAAGGTTAGTTTGAAAAGCTTTTCCATTTAAAACAACGCTTACGGTAGTGCATGGAGTTCACATTTTCTCCACCATCCTTCTCTTCCGTTGTTGCGGCAATCAAAAAGTCCACGGCAATGACTGCATCCTCCTTCCAGAACTCACTTTTCATCACCACCTCATCACCACCGGCTCCTTGGCCACCACCACCACCATCACCACCGGAAATGGTCTTCACCTGCACGCACGCAGCAGTGAACTTGTTTAGCAGTGGCTTCTGCACATTCACAGTTCCATTCGGGTAGAAGAAAATCTTGAACTGCAGATCGTGCTCGGGGGCGTAGAAGGGCGGCGACTCCAGCGGCTCGTAGCTGATGTTTGACATCACTCGGTAGTATGCCAGGTCTTCAATGACAAAGGTGGCCTTCACGGAGAACTTGGTCACCTTGAGGGTGAACTTGAACGATGATGAGGGAGTGCCTGCCATTCTCCTGAGAGGGACTTGACTTGAATGGACTTGCAATCTAAATCAAATAAGAAAACGCGTCACTAAATGAAAATGCAGTGCACTACTGCTGATGGCTAAAAAGGTGTTTGTCTGACGCGTTTCAGAATTTTTTCCGGTAACTTTGGATAGACTTGCGATTGTTGGCAGATAAAAATGGTGCAAGTGAGTGAAAGGTAGAAAAAGATATTTTATAAACCTTTTGCTTACTAAAAGTAAAATCGTCAAAAAGTACAGTTTGGGAATAGCAGAAAAAAATAAAACCAATAAAATCAAAAGACACTTTCCCCTCCTTCAAATGTTCCACATGGTGGTCATCATTCGGGCGAGCACCTCGGAGACCAGCTGGGGGCGGGCGACGGCGGTGAACTGCTCCCAGGCAGCGGCGTCAATCATCGCCGAGGCGTGCACACCCACAAACTGCAGACAGTTCTCCAGCAGCGTGGCGGCACTGTTCAGGTCGGCGAACTGGAGGATAGGCAGCACCGAGTCGATGGTCAACTTTGCCGAAAGCTGACGCTCGCATTCGGCCTTGAGAGCGCTCACTCGGAACTACAAATCGGGGGCAGAGAAGGAAGAAAGTGAAAATGGGTTAAATCTAAAGTACACAACAAAATCATTACCTGATGGAGTTGTTTATTTTTGCTCTGCTCAGCAATCGATGAAGAAGTAGTGGATGAAGATGCCATTCTACTGAAACAGTGGGTGTGGTGAAAAGATTGCACTTGCTCGTCAGAACACTAAAATGAAGTAAACGTGTGCTTTGATTGTTAATAAAAAGAATCTTTTATGACGTGCTTTAGAATTTTTTGGAAAAAACTTGGGACGTGTGGAAAACAATAAATCATCTTTTTATTTGCAAAAACAGAACATTTCATTATTACTATTAAAACTATTATTATCCCCCGTAAGACTTGTGCCTTTCCAGCTGCTTTAGTGTATTTTTCTGCATGCTCAGCAGACCTGGGACGTTCCTGTGAGTGAAAAAAATTCAGTCAAACAAAAAGTAAATAAACTAAAACATCTTTCAACACTACTCACATTCTCAAAAAGTCAGTATCCTCGGGGAGGACAAAGCTGACCGGCTCGTGGAGACCGCGCCGAATGGTCAACCGGTTAAGAATCTCTTCGTGGTCGGCGGTTTTCTGCCAAATGGAGAAATTAAATAATTTAATTCAAAAACTCCCCTCCTCATCTCAATTACCTTAAACTTTGGATAAAGCTCCTCAAAGGTACTTCCTCGTCGGGCGACCAACGTCCAGAGGAGGTAGTCCCGGGCGGCAATTAGATCGCGGTAGTGCGCCTGCGTCGCCTCCGAGTCGAGCAGCGCGTCAATCTGATAGAGCAGGTGGCTCTTGACGACCCAGTTGCCAAAAACGAGCAGGGCAAAGGTGGGCAAGCTGTTCAACAGAGCGCCGGTGTCCTCCACCGCGAGAATGTCCCGCATCTCGGCGAAGGTCATCACCTGGCCCTTGCGGAGGAGGGCCTGTAGCTGCAGGTCGGCGTCGTCGAGGCGGCGAATGTCGCTCAGGTTGAGACGGCTCATCTGCCAGTGAGGGCAGCTGAGAATGTCGGCGTAAGGCTCATAGGGCTCCACAACGACTGGGGAGATGGTGGTGGTGGTGATGGAGGTGTTGGCGTTGTTGGAGGTGTTCAGGCTGTCCTGCTGGTTCAGTTGTTCATCGCCCAGTTCAGTCGACTGCTGCTGCAGCTGACGGGCCTTGCCGTGCCGCCGGGCGAAGAGCTCGTCGATGAACTTGTCGTAGGTCTTGCTGTCCTCCACCTTCACCCGCTCCACCGCGCGGTAGACGCGCGTCCGCATCTCAATCGTCAGCTGCTGGTGCTTATTGCGCGAGGCAATCGGCATCTGGTAGACGTCCTCGTGGCACTTGCTCTCCTCGTCGCTGCTCTTCACCGGCCGCTGTTCTCGTTCGAGGAAGTTGAGCACATGCTGCGAGGCGATGGGGACAAAGGCGGCGAGGTGCTGCGGTTGCGGCTGGTAGTGATGGTGGTTGCTGGCGGAGCCGGCCATGCTCTGACCACCGCCGCCGCCGCTATCGTTTAGGCTGCTGGAAATGGAGGCGATTGGCAGGCGGAAGAGGTAGGCCTGCGTGTCCACCAGGTGGTTCGTCTGTCGGCTGACCCACACCGTCGGCGAGTCGTCCATCATCGTCTTCGCGGTGATCTTGAACTCCTGCAGGTCGACGCGCAGGTGCACCTTCGAGTCGCGCGTTCGCACAAGGACGTCCTTCAGCCCGGTCACCGACATGCACTTGTACTTGTCGTTGGCGATGGGCATAATGTCGTACTGTGGTGGGGGAGAGAATAGATAAGTTTTTTTCAATAAAAAGCGATGTGAGTTTAGGATTACCGTTGCGATGATTTCATCCTCCTCCTCCATCTCCTCCGTCATCTCCTCCAGCAGATTGTACTTCCCCAGCTCCAGCTGGCGAATGTCATCTTCGATCTCCTCCTTGACCATCTTCGGTTTGTAATAAGAAGAAGCAAAAGTAAGTCCACTTTAGTGGTGACTTCCACCGGCAGTTTGCTTGATGCAAGCAAAGAAACACACATGTGAGCACTTCTGTTTTTATTTTTCTGAAGGCGTGACCAAGCCGGCTGCGCCATCTATTGTGTCAGAAGATAGTAGAGCTGGTTACAAAAAAAAGAAAAAAGTTTTGCGTCCCCTTTTTTCCTCACGTGATGTTACCGGGAGCGAGAGAGAGAAGTACTACTAGTCAGAAGAAGTGTCTAGACCAGCAAGAACATCATCATCATCAGCAAAGCCATCGTCACCAGCACAACCACGATCAACATCAACACTGCCATCATCAACGCCACTTCATCTTCAGCGTATCAGTTTACATTTAGTCTTTATAGCAGAAGCAGCTGCAGCAGATGGTGATGTTGAGCAGCGCCAATAAATAATACAGGCAAAAAGTGGTAAGTAAGAGCCTTTATACACTGATAACGGGGCGCTGCTTCAACTCGATCCGGTCCTATCTGCCCGTTTGCTTTCCTCCTCTTCTTCTCCTTCCAATGCACACTCTATCAGCTGCCATCTGCCATCTCTCTCTGGCCAACTCTGCAATTCGACGTCGATGTTGCGACGTATTCGATAATGATACCCAACCGATGATGGCAGTGGTTACGGTGTAGTAACTCACTGCAGTTGCTGCTGCTGCTCCTGCTGTTCCTGATAACGACGACGACGACGACGAGCACTTTGCAGTGTCAGTCAGCTAGGCAGCAAACTCGTCGCTCAAAAAGGTTAGTAGTGGATAGCTGTTGATAAGACAAGAGCGAGAGCGAGTAATGGCGGTGCTCACGTTCTTCTACAGCTTTCCACAGCTTTGCACACTGTGTTGCTCAAAATCTGCTATTTAACTTGCCGCAGTATCACTGCCAAAAGTTTTTTGTGTATTTGCTGGTGCGCCCAGTTTGGAGTGCTCGTCTCTTGTCTCTTGCTGCTTTTGCTTGCTTGATTTGGGCTTTTGGCTTTGTGGATGCTGATCCTCAGCTGCCTTGCGAATCCCAACATCCACGGTCGACACCAGTCATCATCCCAAACGGGTGCAGCACCAAATCACATGCTGCAGATATTGTCCAAACTTCTGCTGCTGCTGAGCACCACTAGTCGCTGGGTCGGAAAACCGCAAACGCTAAGGTGACGTCAACAGTGATCATCATCACCATCATCATCAGCAACAGCAATAACAACAACAAAAGTTGGGTGGTGACAAATTCAAAAGGCTGAGATTTGTTTTATCAATCCGTCAGTGCTTTTCAAAGGGTGACTTTTGCCAATCAAAGTTATTCAGAAAGTGATTCGGCACTTCTTTCCGCTTGATGTCAAGTAAACTGCTTTTTATTGCATAACATATCGAATTCAGTAAAAACCCCAAAATGTCCTTCAGCGAGTGGTCACCGCCGAGTTCGAGTGGTGGAGGGGATGATCCGGCCAATAACAACAGCAGCAACAGCCGTCGACCGATCATCTTCTACACCTCACGCATTACGCCATCCTGCCGAGCGGTGCAGATGCTGGCAATGCACCTCAACATTGAACTGAAGGAGGTCACTGTCCGCTGCTACATTGACACGCGAACGGAGAAGTTTAGAAAGGTAAGGTGGACTAACATTTTATTTAAAATCTTAACAACACTTCTCAATGACCAGATCAACCCCTGCCACACACTGCCCGTCATCGACGACGACGGCTTCATCCTCTGGGAGTCACGGGCGATCATGCAGTACCTCTGCAATCGCTACGCCCCCCACTGTGATCTCTACCCCAGCGACCCACAGCAGCGGGCCACCGTGGACCGACTGCTCAACTTTGACCTGAAGTCGCTCAGTCACGCGGTGATGGCGGTGCATTACGAATTCACGGTACAAAACAAAACAAAAGGTGGTCAACTTGCGGTTCAACATTTCTAAATCTCAATCGTTTTCTCTCCTCACAATCAGTTTCCCGGCGAGTACAGCGCCTCCCGCGGCGAGAAGATGGTCGCGGTGACGGACGCCCTCACCCTGCTCGAGATCTTCCTCATCAACCGGCACTACGTCGCCTGTGACCACCTGACCATCGCCGACCTGAGCATCCTCGCTTCGGTGACGCTGCTCGAGGTGGCCGTCGAGTTCGACCTCACCTCCTACCCGAACATCTGGAGCTGGTACAACCGCCTCCGCGGCGAGCTGCCCTACTACGATCCGCTGACAAAGCGGGCCCACGACGAACTGCGGGCGCTCATTCAGAACATCCGCGACGCCCACGAGGAGTGGAGCTCGCCGTTGCAGAAGTGCGCCTTTGTGCCCGGCGGAGACGGGGCGGACCACGCGGACTGCCACGCCGAGCAGCACCGACAGTACCAGCGGCTGTTTCTCAATGCAAACGACAAGCAGGACGCGGCGAGGATAATGGCCGCCGTCAGCCCGGCCTTCAGACCGAAGAACTACAGCTCTAACAGCAGCAACAACAGCCACAACAACAACAATCAAAGTATCAACAACAACAGTAATAATAACAACCAAGAAATGCTCAATAACGGATGCGGGGACAGTTCAGGATATGAGAATAGCAATAACAACATCAATGACAGCAACAATGGTTTCAGTGGTGGTATGTACAGTGGCAGTCAACAACAACAGCAGCCAAATGGCAGCATTGGAGAGCCGAGCAGCAACCCCGCCCACCTGAGCAACATCTCCAGTATGCAGGCCCGGGGGCGGACGCCCGGGCCGCTGATGAAGCGCATCCGCCTCACCATTGAGCCCATCGGCCCGGGTGGCTGTTTGCACTTTGGCGGGCTCGATTCGCCGCCCATTGACAGTAACAACAATAGCCAAAATCATCAGCCTAACTGGTCTGCACTGACGCCCACCAACTCCAACAGCAGCAATGTCCAGTCGCCCATGGACAATTCGCTGCTGTACGTCGACCACTATGGAAGCTACGAGGATGACCGCGTGCGGAAGGTCTCCAGCGGCTCCAGCAGTCAGCCGGTGATGAACATGATGAACCACTTGATGCCTGATCCAGGTGGCTATGAGCATGTGGGCGGCGGTGGTGGTGGTGGTGGTGTTGGAAGTGTAGGCAGTGTCGGCAGCAACTGCACCGCCTCCAACTCCTCCTCCTCTACCTTCTCAGAGAACTACCACCTCTGCAATGAGACCTCCTGTCCGAACTGTTGACATTGGCTCAAAAAGAAGGAGGACCTAGTGTCTGTTTTCGGTTAGGGAAGCTAATTAATTAATTGACTGTAACACTCTAATAATCAACACTAACAAATTGAAACAAAATCACCCTTTTATCTTTTTCTTATGTACAATAGGTAAGGATGAATGTTGTGGTGATTGTGCAGCTGACTGAGATTGCTGCTGCGGTTGTTAAAGTGTGGTTGATGATGGTGATGATGAAGGCGATAAATCATTTACAAATAAAAAGGGTACTATTAAAGTCTATGAAAGCGAGAGTTAACGTTCGATAAAGGCTACAAAGGTGAAATGATAGAGTAGAGTGGAGGACTGGGGTGTACTGTTGTTATGCCTGAAGAAGGGGAAGTGAAGGTGCGCTTAGGAGTCCTCGATCGAAGGGCGATGGCAAACGTTGGGCAGTATGCGGGAAGAAAAAGTGAAAAAAAAATGTAGGAATGTGTTGTACTTTGAGCTTTGGCATTGCGGAGAAAGAAAGAATGGATTGCACTTGAAGAAACTCCAAAGCTCAAAGTGCTTATGAATACTGGATACTGTGCGGATTCAAAACGGCAAAGATCAGGCAGAAAACGGTCATGATGGTGATGATCAACTGATTTCCGGCCAGATTTTTCCCAGCCCCACTAGTCCGGAAGCCAACTCCACAGGCGGGCGGACAGACAATGTTCACCGACTCGACGAGCGTAATGGCCGTCTCATTGCCGCCCAGCTTGTTCATCGCCCGGCAGAAGTAGGTGCCGTACTGCCGCTTCTCAATCCGCTTCACCCTCAGCGTCATGTCCATGAAGTCGTCATTGCGCGCGAAGGTGCTGATCTTGTAGTTCTGGTTGTCGCTAATCTCCTGCCCATCTTTGAACCAGGCCACCGAGGGCGAGGGGAAGGCCTCGATGCGGCAGTGGAGGTCGGCGTCGTACTGCATCGCCTGCTCCACCTTCGGTTGGATGCTCCACACGTAGGGAGCGAACTCCACCTCGACGCCGATGTGGCGGCGGGCGCCACTGCCGACACCGTTGTCCGCCACGCAGTAGTACGTGCCGCGGTCGTCCTTGCTTACGTTTCCAATCGTCAGGGTATTTCCCTTGAAGAAGGCCATGTTATTGGGAAGGAGGCGGTGCTTTTCGCGCCGCCAGCTGATGATCGGTTGGGGGTAGCCTAAGAGGGTTAAAATAGGTAAGGTTTGGAGTTTTAGAAAGACCAAGAAGACCGAGGTTACCTGCTCCGTAGCACTGCAGGTCGACCCGGGAGCCGGCGGTGGTGATCACTGAGCGGGTGGAGTTGTCGGAGATCACTGGTTGAATGCGAACGATGACCGGGGTGTCGGCGGTGAACTGCAAAAGAGAAAAAAATCGAATGTTAGGGTTACCAGAAAAACAACTTCCGCACTCTCCAACCACTTACACTACTCTTGAGGTGGTAGTTGCTGGCGCCGATGCTGATCTCGCAGCGGTAGGTGCCGGCGTCAATCTCCTGGACCTTGTCGATGAGCAGCGTGTAGGTGCTGTCGCGGTCGTCGTAGCGAATGTGGTGGCGGGTGCTGGGCGTGACGATGGTCTGCGAGGTGGAGAGGGTCACCTGGGGGCTGCCCAGCTTGCTCCACTGCACCGGGTAGTTGCCGGCGTCCTGCACCTGGCACTTCAGCTCCAGCTGGTCGCCGATGTTCACCACCTTGTCCTTGCTGATGAAGGAGATGGAGGGGTTGCGCTGGGCGGTGGTCAAGTGGAAGAGGAAGATGAAAAAGGAGGAGATGAGGAGATTCATTGTGGCCAGGTGAATTCACTTCCGCAAACACACAGTTTTGGTGGTGACACAACTGTGATCGTTCCGGCGATCGGTGTCGACGCCCTGAGTGCTTCTTCGAATGGTCTTCTTCTTCCTCTGTCACCCGGGTGTGTGTTGTTGTGGTGATGGTGATGATGGCGGTGATGCTTCAGTGCTGTTAGCTGTAAGCACAGTCTGTGTTTCAGTGTAAGTGTATCCCCTTCTCTCTCTTTGCGGCCACGAATGCTTCCCTGAGCTACCACCACCACCACCAATGCAGGTGTGTGCGGCGCAAACAAACCTGTTCGTCATTTCGGTAGTGGTGGTGGTGGTCGCTAACGTTACGCGTGCCGTTGCTCAGTCTCTGTCTCTGTTGCTGTCTGTGTCTGAGTGAATGTGCAGTGGCAATTCATTAGCTGGATAACTCTAACAAACCAACTAAATTCATGGTCTGCAACTCAATTCGAATTGGTACTGTGCCTTTCTTTGCGGTGGAGAGAAGAGAGACGTCATCGAAGCCATCATCACCAGTAGCTGCTAATTAGCAAATGTTGACTTCAATCCAAGTAAACCACGAGCTACTCAGTTTGGTTTGGGAATCGATTGCTACTGCCATTGACATTCCACAGTGAGAGAGCTTTCTGCGCAATTAGAGGGCAAAATCAGCCATCTGATTGCGGGGTGTAATCCATAAGGTAGGATAGGATAGTAGTAGTGATTTTAATCGGTTATTATCATCATGTGAGCGCAGTGTCGACAGCGATGGCGAGAAATGTGTGCTGTGTCTGTCAGTGTATTTGTGTGTGTGTGTTTTGGTAAAAGAGGTGGTGGTGTCTGTGGGGATCATCGACTGAGCTGACAATGGATCGGCATCGGGACGCCGCCTGCTTACAGAGTAGATTGTGTGTAGTATTAAAAATAAAAGAGAAAAAGAAAATGTGTGTTTGTGAAACGATAAGAGAGAGATAAGAAATGAGGATCGTCACCGGCGGCGAGGAAAGAGGAGGGGAAAAGGAATTCGTCTCGATCCGCGGTGAGGGTACTGCTAGTGTGTGTAGGTGTGTGTTTGTAGGTGTGAAGTGTTGGTGCCCAAATGAAGTGGGTGCTTTAAAATAAGAAAAGAGACAGAGAGCATATACAGAGAAAACCTCCGAAGTTGAAGAGAACATACTGATTTTGAGTGTTGGTGGAAGCTATTTTGTGGAGGAATTTCTTTCTTCAAATTGTATGTCCTTTCAGCGCGCGCTTTTGTTGTTGTTGTCGTCGTGGTTGTTTAATCAGTGGCCATCTCGTTGGAGTTCTGCTTGGCAAAGTTGTGGAGAAAGTCGCCCAGGAAGGTGATCGGCTTCTCTGGTCGTTCACGGGCCACAGCAGAGAGGGCCGCGAGGAGAGCCGGCACGACGGTCACGTCCAGGTACTGGCGCACGGGGGCCTTCTGCAGGTCAATCTTCGAAGCGGTGCTGCCCGAGCCGCCCTTCTTCAGCTCGCTCTTCACCTTCACCGAGTCGGCAGAGGCCGGCGTGGCCGGTGCAGGAGTGGCCGCTGCGGAGCCGCTGTCACTGCCGGTGCCTTGCAGATTTGCCAGCGTTGGCTTGACGTCAGCGTTGGCAGCGGCGGGCATCTCGGCCTCGACGGGCTCGCTCGCCGGCGGAGTGGCCGCGGCGGCCGTCTCGGACACATTGTTCTCCGCGTGGTTCGACGCTTCAGCGGTTGCCAGCTCCTCAGTGGGCTTTGACTCCTAGGGTGGTGATGATGTCATGAGATAAGAGGAACAATGTTAGAAGCTGTGAGAAAGGAAGGCACAAGTGACAACAACATACCTCGACCTCCATCTTTTCTTCTTCGGGCTCTTCTTTAGCCACCGCCGGTTGCTCACCACCGCTGGTCTCTGCTGCTGGTTGCGCTGAGCTGTTGTCGGTAGTGTTGGTGGTCGTCTCCCCGGTGGATGGCTTCTCACTGCTGGTTTCAGTTGTATTCACTGCTTCTGCCGTCGCCGCCGGTGACTCGGGTGCGCTCTCCGGCTTTGCAATGTCTGGCAGCGTAGTGGTGGCTGCTGCTGCTGCTTCTGCTGCTGTTGCAGGGTCGACTGGCTTTGCCTCCGCTTGGCTGCCAGAAGTCTCGCCGCCGCCGCTGGTTGTCTCCTTTTCTGGTGCAGGTGTCGGTGATGATGGGCTAGCTGCCTCCGCCGCTGCCGCCGCTGGGGAACTGATCGCCGCTTCAGACATGGTGTGCACAGTTGACAACAACTCTGTTTTGCCGGTGGTGGTGGCCGATGATGATGATGATGATGATGATGATGATACGGCGAGTTGACGGTGGTGGAGGACGCAGTGGCGGTGAGTGAGAGTCAAACTGTGAACAACAGTGGTCGGAGAGTGACTCTCTGGTGCGACGGGGTGATTGGGTTTGGGTGGTGAAAGGAAGAGAGAGAGAGAAATAGAACCGATGTCCAAGATGAGAGAGAGAAAGAGAAAGAAACTGCTGCTGCTGCTGCTGCTGCTGCTGAACTAGCGGAGCGGCGGCGGCCGTTGACAAAAGAAAGCAAGCACGCGCGCGAGCTCGAGAAAGCTTTCTTTGCCCTGCCCTTCACAGAGTACGTGTCCGCTGGTTTGTTTTTCATTTTTTTTATTTCGCAGTACTGCAATCGCTACTTTTCTGCGGCGTAACTTCGCAGCGCTTGGCTACCAACTCTTTTCCTGGTTCTGGCGAACAAACAATGATCTAACTAACTCTAACTGCTGTGATTTCCGGTGCAATTACCAAAGATAGATACACAAAAACACTGTCCATTATACTCTTTTTCCGTTTGCCACTGTTTTGCCGGTTTGTTGTTTGTTTGCTTGTGACGGACTGTGGATTGGTCTGACATCGAGCTGGTAAGTGTCATCTGTTCTTTTGGTCTTTATCGGTTATCTCCCACTCAGCGACTCTCCGATGATGATACTGATGATGATACTGTGTCCTACGCTCTCTCCTTTTCTAGCCATTGAATGCCAATTTTTGTGAGGATTGCTGGAAGACGATGACTGCTACTGAAACTTGGCTCTTACTTTAGCAACAACAACGGCGACGCCCGTAAGTTTTACCTCCTCAACAGCTGCTTTTTCTATTGCTGATAAAACTTTCGCAGCTTGAGTGTACTTCCTTTTTCAAAATTTTCACAGTTGCACCTATTTGGGTGTCCACTGATACACCACCTCGGTTCCGCACAATTAGTTCGCATTGTTGTTAATTGCCCACCTTGTTCACTGTTTCAATGTCACAGCTCGTGGTGCACTGTTTTTTCATTTCTTCTGATGAATCAACGACACGCAATGTGAATGGTAATTGCTCGTGCGTCTTCGCTTTACGCTTTGACCACCACCACCATTTGCTGTGCTCTGTGTTCCACACAGTGTATTCCAGTTTCCCTTGGCAATCAGTTACTGCAACCTCAATGTGGGTCCATCATCGCCTGCTGCCTTTGCAGTAGTTCTCCTGCAGCACAGGCATCGTCGTGTTAACTTTTTTCCACTGCTTTAATTGTTAACCCGAAAGAAGCACTTTTGTTTTTTGCAGCTTTCACTTTTTTGGGAGCGGCAGCTCACCACCGCACCGCCGAATGCTTGCGTATTTCAGCGAATAGCTGCCACCGTTGTGTAGTAGTCTCTTCTACCTGTCTGTCTATATTGTTCTCATCTACCTATCTATTGCTCAGTTCAGTCAATCAGCCAGCTGCAGTGTTTGCCACCGTACTACCTGCCTCGTACATGACACATTGTTCGGCGGCGTACCCTGATGAATCATCTCGACTGCGGCGAATACGGGTTCGTACTAAAGCTGAGAAGGCAAACTCGGATGATGACGACAACCAGAGCAGAGTAGGCAGCAGCTTTGAAAAGCTCATTTCCTTGCTCTGATTTTGACCACTGACATTACGGTTTTTACGATCAGACGTTTTGGACAACTTCGATTGTTAAAAGTCTCAATTAGTGTGCGTCACAGGAGGAGAAGAGACACACAATGAGCCATTCTGCGCTCAATTGCCTTCTCTTGATTGCCATTTTTGCCCCTGCCCCTCTCTTTTTATGGGCTCTAGTTTTAAAGGCCAACTGTTTGTTCTTTGAAAAAAGACTAAAAAATTCTCCAGCAACTGTCCCTCTCTCTCTCTCTCTCTCTCTCTTTCTTTAAGTGCGTCGTCATAGCTACTGCTTCTGCCGCTTTTGCTGACGCGCTCTTCCTAGCCTTCTTCTTCCTTGCTTGCTATACTCAACTCAATATTCTGTTTCCACCTTACTGATCTCCCTCTCTCCTCCTTTTCATCCTGCTCCCACCAACATTCGCCCATCAACTGTGGCCGCCCGCACCTCTTCTGCATCGTCCTCTTCTTCCCAATCATCATCGAAACAGACCGGTACCAACACAACCACTTACACTTCTTCCACCTCGCCTGCCACCGTGTACCTTGAGATGGTGGGCAGAGAGGGCGGCGACCACCGGACCTCCAGCACCTCGACGAGCAGCATGATATCGAAAGGAGATACAGGAAGAAGGCGGGGGTCGACGTCCTCCACCGCCACCGGCCTCTACCTCAAGCAGCTGCGCGCCCTCCTCTGGAAGAGCTTCATCACCCGTCGGGTGCACTACATCTCCACCTTCTTCGAACTGATCGGCCCCGTCCTCCTGCCCCTCTTCCTGGTGGTCATCTACTCGAACATCAACAGCAGCTCAGAGACATCCAATGGACATCAAGTCGACGTGGACAGTACGTCCTCTACTACGGGCCCCGTCTACGCCGGCCCCGACACCTTCCCCACCTTTATGGACTTGAACTTCAATGAGATTGACTTTCGGCGGAAGGACCACAAAGAGACGGAGGTGCTGTACGCGCCGAACACGCCGGAAGCGGCGAGGATGGTCGCCTCACTTCGTCAATCTAACGTCAAAGTGTACGGCCTGGCGACGGAGGCGCTCGTACAGGAGGTGCTCGACAAGCGCATTCAAAACGACACCGAGCGCGAGCTGGCCGCCGACTTTCCCCTGCTCGGCCTGGTCTTTGACGAGGTGTCGCCGGCGACCGGCCAACTCCGCTACCGCATCCTCGTGCCCTCCTCGAAGAACTTCAACTCGCAGACGGGGCTGAAGTACCCGATCAAGATGAACCAGCGCCCGGCAGAGCCCAACTACTTTGAGTACCTGGAGTTTACGCGCGTCTCCGCTCACGTCAACCGGGAGTACCTGCGCGAGGCGTGCACGGTTCACCAGAATGGCCCCCAATGTGATCATCTGATCAGCCGCCTCTCCTTCACACGAATGCCCTACCCGCGGTACCAGGAGCCGGAGAACAGCAAGTTCAACGTCTACGACGCCGTGGGGCTGATCATCGTGCTGGGCTACGTCCTGGTGGTGCCGCTGATCGTCAAACGCATCACCGACGAGAAGGACGGCAAGGTGAAGGAGATGCTGCGCATGATCGGCATGTCCGACCTGGTCTTCTGGTCGGCCCACTTTGTCAGCTTCTTCGTCATTCTGGTGGTGCAGGCGGCCATCTTTGTCTACCTCTTCTTTCTCATGGAGGAGCCCATTGTGCAGCAGTCCAGCATTACCTTCTTCTTTGCCTTCTTTCTCTGCTACGGGGCGCAGCTGATTCTCTTTGCCATGCTCATCACCACCATCTTTAATCGGTGAGAGTTTAATGATTACGTTTTTGCTTTAGATTTCGACCATATTTTTCGTTTTTTCAGGCCGGTCATTGCCGTGGTGGCCACCACCATCCTCTGGATCGTCGCCAGCGCGCTCATCTTCCGCTTCCAGGTGCCCTCCATTGCACAGTCCGGAAACGTGGAGGCAGGAAACTTTGGCCGCCTCCTGACCTCCTTCACGCCCTGCGGCTCGCTCATCTTCTACTTCTCCATCCTCGGCGACCTGGAGAACAAGGGCACCGGGCTGGGCTGGACGAACATGGCCACCCGCCAGACGATCTACGGCAACTTCAGCGTCCTCATCGTCCTCCTCTGCATTCTCCTCAGCTGTCTGCTGTACGCCTTTCTCATCTTCTACCTGGACAATGTGTGGCCCTTTCAGCACGGCGTCCCCCGGTCGCCCTTCTTCATCTGCGACCCCGGCTACTGGCGCCCGAAAAGCCCCTCTTCTAGGCCTCAATCAGGCCGGGCGGCCCCCCATCTCAACCCGACCAAGTACGAGCCCGATCCGGACAATCTAAACGCCCGGATCATGGTGCAGGACCTCTGCAAGTCCTTTAGCTCGAAGTTCAGCTCGGCGAAGAAGCCAGCTGTGGATCACCTCTGGCTGAACATCTACGAGAACCAGCTGACGGTGCTGCTGGGGCACAATGGAGCGTACGTTGATTTTCATTCAAGGAAATTTAATATGCTAACCATTTCTTTATGTTAACAGGGGAAAAACCACGACAATGTCCATGATTTGCGGAATGTAAGTACTTTTGGCAGTTTTAGTAGAGCTGAACTTTAACTGCTGTTTTAACAGGTTCCCCTCCTCCTCGGGCTGCATCTACGTCAACGGCTACAACGTCTTCACGCAGACGAACCAGGCGCGGCGCAGCATCGGCCTCTGTCCTCAGGAGAACATCTACTTCAACGAGCTGACGGTGGGCCAGCACCTGCGCCTCTTTGCCCTCCTGAAGGACTTCTCCTCGGAGAACGTCAACAAGGAGGTCAATTACGTGCTGGAGATGCTGGCGCTGAAGGACAAGAAGAACGTCCTTGCCTCCAGTTTGTCGGGCGGGATGAAGCGGAAGCTGGCGCTGGGAATTGCCCTCATTGGCGACACGGAAACGCTCATTTTGGATGAGCCGGTAAGGGGGGGAGGGGTTTAACTTTTGAGGAAATGTTTTTAACTTTTTTTGGCCTTTACAGACCTCTGGCATGGACCCTGAAGCCCGGCGCGTCATCTGGGACCTGCTGATCAGCCTGCGCCGCCAGCGGACCATCCTCCTCACCACGCACTACATGGAGGAGGCGGACGTCCTCGCCGACCGCATCGCCATCCTCAACGACGGCCACCTCGTCTGCTCCGGCTCGGGCCTTTTCCTGAAGAACGCCTTTGGCACCGGGTACCGGCTGCGCGTTGCCAAGGCCGCCTCCCCCACCACCACCGCCGCCCACTTTGACTCTCGCCGCTTCGAGGCCATCCTCCGCAAGTACGTGCCCGCTGCGAAGCTGGTCTCCGAGGTGGAGACCGAGGTGGTCTACTCGCTGGAGGAGGAGAAGGAGACGCTGATGACCACCTTCCCCGCGCTCTTCAACGACATTGAGCAGCACCGGGAGAACTACGGCATCGACTGCTGCGGCCTCTCCTACGCCACGCTGGAGGACGTCTTTCTCAAGGTGGGCTCCGATTTGCAGCTGGCCAATGGCAATGGAGGAGAAGAGGGAGCACATGATGATACGGAAAATGCCCAAGGAGGTGGTGAACTGCTGCTGTGCAAGCCCGGCGAGCTGACCACCGGTGGCACACTCTTTGGCAGTCAGTTTGTGGGGCTGCTGCTGAAGCGCCTGCACTACGCCCGCCGATCGCCGCTGATGGTGCTTCTGCAGTTGCTGATACCGGGCGCCATCATCGCCCTCGCCCTCTACGTCGACGGGAAGATCAGGGCCGGCTCGGAGAGGTACACGCTGCCGATGGACGTCGAGGCGATCTACGGGCCCGACACGAAGACCTGGTTCTACGAGTCGGCAGAAGGAGGTGGTGGTGGCTACACCGCCGCCTCCTACTACAACAACTACCTGGATCTGAACACGCGCAAGTACGGCGCCGACGTCTACAAGGTGCCCAGCGCCCCGAGCGCTCTAATGGCCAACGAGGCGATCAACCGGTGGATTCTGGAGCGGGCGAATGAGAGCTTCAGCGAGTACCTCCACAGCTACCTCTACGGGATGGAGGTGGAGCGGCCGGCCACCCCCGCCGACGGCGGCATCTTCAACCTCTGGTTCAACAATGAGCAGTTCCACAGTCTGCCCCTCGCCGTGGTCACCTTCTTTGAGTCGCTGCTGCGCGCCCTCCTCCCCGAGGCGCTCAAGGACCGGCTGGCAATTAGCATCACCTCGGTGCCCGTCAGCAGCCAGTCGAGCACCGAGCTCTTCAACATGCTCTTCATCGTCATGAGCTGGATCCTCACCTGCCTCATCTTCCTGCCCATTGCCTTTCCCTTCCTCGCCGCCAGCTACGTCCTCTACCCGATCAAGGAGCAGGCGAGCAAGGCGAAGCTGATTCAGCTGATGACCGGCCTCTCGCCGGCGCTCTTCTGGTCGGTCAACTTTCTCTTTGACCTGCTCAACCACCTGCTCGCCACGGGGGTCCTTTTCTTTATCATCTACCTGCTGGACAGTAATAGCAGCATGTTTGGCAGTGGGGAGCAGAATTCGGGTAAGGGAGTTTGAGTCACTTTGTTTGTTTTAAGTGTTATTTAACTTTTTTCCATGTTTACAGCCCCGGCGCTCTTTCTCCTCATTCTCTCCTTTGGCGTGGCGACCATCCCCGTAGTGTACGCCTTCTCCTTCTTCTTCACCTCCCCGCCGAGCGGCTACGTCTTTGTGGTCATCCTCTACCTCGTCTTCGGCCTCATCGGCAACATCATCTTCTCCGTCTTTCACATCTGCAACAACTTCTTCGCGATGAACGTCGGCGGCAGCTGGGCCGAGTCTGCGCTGTGGCTCTTTCGCGCGGTGCCCATCTTCTCGATGCTCTTCGGCTACCAGAAGATCTACCTTCTGAGCGTGATGAGCAGCGTCTGTCGGTCGAACAACATCGACCAGATGTGCGGCTCCTTCACCAATGAGACCAGCCGGATGATGCTGGGCTGCTGTCCGGGCAAGTGCGGCGACCACTGCTTCTCGCAGGCGAGCGCCTTCAGCTTCAGCTCCATCGGCGCCGGCACCGAGCTGGCGAGCCTCTTTCTCTCCGGCCTGGTCTTCTTCCTCCTCATTGTCGTCTATGAGTGTAAGTGAACGCTTTTTTAAAAGTTGTTTCTTTTGCTAATCACTGACACTCACTCACTTCAGCTCAACGAGGACGCATTTGGCGCCTCTTCACCATGGGCCTGCCCTGTGGAATCGGCAGAGGCAGGGGCGGCGGCGGAGGCAGCTCTCACAGCCAGTCCACCAAGGTGATGCTTCTCTCCGGGGACTCGGACGTGGAGCGGGAGGTGGCCCGCGTCGAGGAGGAGGTGGCCAACCGCCGCCACATGACCGACCTGCTGACGGTGCACAAGCTGAAGAAGGACTTTGGCGGCTTCACCGCCGTCGATGAGATCTCCTTCGGGGTGAAGTACGACGAGGTCTTTGGCTTTCTGGGGGTGAACGGCGCCGGCAAGACCACCACCTTTAGTCTGCTGACGGTCAGTGCGAGATGATTTTTTTGGGGCTTTCATCATTTGCTAATTTTAACACCATCTTTTGTTTCAGGGCGAGCTGATGCCCACCTCCGGCAATGCGTACATCAAGAAGGGCCAGTTTGCGCTGACGGAGGACATGCAGCAGTTTCAGAAGTGCATCGGCCTTTGTCCGCAGTTTGACGCACTCTCGCCACAGTAAGTGCTACTTAGCTATTTTATGAAATTGGTTTGGAAAATTAAAATTTTTTCCCTTTCACAGACTGAGCGGCGAGGAGATGCTCTACCTCTTTGGCCGCCTGCGAGGCGTGCCCAAGGCCAGCCTGGCCCGCGACGTGGAGAACCTGGTGAAGATGGTCGGCCTGGAGAAGCACTACGCCAACGTCTCGGAGACGTACTCGGGCGGCAACCGCCGCAAGCTCAGCCTGGCCATTGCCCTCATCGGCAGTCCCAGTCTGATCTTCCTCGACGAGCCGAGCGCCGGCGTCGACCCGGCCGCCCGGCGGAAGATCTGGCAGGCGCTGGGCTATGTAAAACGTAGTCTCAAGAGCTCTGTCGTGCTCACCTCTCATGTATGTTTATTTTTTATTTTTTAATTTTCTAACTTTCTCCTTTCCTAAATCATAGTCAATGGAAGAGTGCGAGGCCCTCTGCTCCCGAATCGCCATCATGGTCAACGGCAAGTTCCGCTGTCTGGGCAGCACGCAGCACCTGCGCAGCAAGTACGGCCAGGGCTACAGCGTGGCGATTCGCCTGAAGCGCGAGCACGAGTCGGACACGGTCTATTTCACCGAGATCCAGGTGGCCATGGGCCGGGTGCTGCCCTCGGCCGTCCTCAAGGACTGCCACCAGTGTCTGCTGCACTACCACATCACCGACACCGCCCAGACGTGGTCGAACATCTTCACGCAGATGAACGCCCTCAATGAGACCTTCCACTTTGAGGACTACTTTGTCAGCGACACGACGCTCGAGGTGAGCCATTTTGCTTTTTGGTTTGGTTTGCTAATGATAACCTCTTTTCTCTTGCTAGGCAATTTTCATCATGTTTGCCCGTCACCAGCAAACTCAAGCCGTCTAAGCGCACCAATCACCCATTTACACACACCAACTCCAGCACACGTGAACTCTCACTCTTTCACTCCCTCACAGCACACTCTCATTTGTTCTTACCACACTCGTTTTGCATTCCTCCATTTTCGTTCACCTCCTCCACTTCCACTTTTATTAATTGTGATACTTTTGCACCTCCTTTGATTGTCTCGTCACCATTTGTATTTATTTTTGCATTTTCCCCCTCCATTTTCTCCCTCTCTCGCTTTGTTGTCTTTCTACCTTTTTCCACTGCTAACTTCTTCCCAATTACAATGTGTGTTTCACCGCTGCTTGAAGCAGAGACAAAAAAACTAAAAAACGCCGTAGAATTTTGTAATTTTATTTTTATGTAATTATGAATTTAGAAACATTGCCGCTGGGAAAATAGGAGAAAGAGTTGTGGTGGGTGTAGCAGGCAAGGAAAAAATGGGTGCAAGAAATACAAGTGCAGTGCACACAGCTGTGTGTGAATGAATAACATAGGTGTGGTAATAAAGTGGTGAGAAGAAGAGGGGAGGGGAGGGAATAAAGCCCGAATAAACGGAGAAGAGCAACATCATTTGCGAACGGGCGGAAATGAGGGCGACTTGATCTGAGGACCCTTAGCCGCCTTGGCCTTGGCGGAGGGCCCTGGCTTGACTGAAGAGGACGGCGCCTTCGACTTGACACCGCTGCCGGGGGCGGGGGCGGGGGCGGGGCCACCACCCTTGCTCGAGCTGGGGCGCTGTTTGCTGCCGGAGCGGCCGCCGCCCTTGCTGGGACCGCCCTTGCTGCTGCTAGGACCGCCCTTGCTGCTGCTGGGACCGCCCTTGCTGGCGCTGGGACCGCCCTTGCTGGCGCTCTTGTTCTTGCTCTTGCTGGCGCCGCCCCCTTTGCTCTTGCTCTTGTTGCTCTTGCTGCTGTGGCCCGAGCTGGCGCTCTTCTTGCGCTTGTTAGAGCCTCCCTTGGCGCGCCGCTTCTTCTCCCTCTCCTCCTTATTCTTTTTGATGCGATCCTCGTTCCAGATGATATAGCCAGCGGTGAGGACGCAGGTGAGGATCACAAAGAAGACGCCCCCGCCGATCATCCAGCGCCCAGCAGTGCTGATTTTGACAGGTTTGGGCTTGTTGTCTGTTGGGGTTGTTGATTATTGAGACCGGAAAATGAAGGAGGTGAAGTGCAGGTGGACCCACTTACCGTCGTCATCGTCGGGGTCCGGTTCGATTTTTTTGCCCTTCCAGGCGTCCTTGCTGGCGACCTTTTTCAGGGCAACTGACTGCCCTTTAAAGGCACTGGCATCGAAAACGTAGACGGTGTTGGCAGTGTCAAAGAGGTAGGCAGAAGAGCCGCCCACATAGCCAGAGACGAGGTTGGAGATGCTTGAGCCTTGGCATCCTTCTTTGACGGTTACCTTGTCGCCATTGACGCATAGTTTACTTGATGGGCTGCCATTGCACATGCTTGAAGACGAAATATCTTTTCCATTAAAAAAATATGTTACCAATTCCCCATTCGAGCTAATTGTGTAGTAGTAAAGAGCTTTACTTGTTGGAAGATGAGTACTTCCACTATCATAGCAGTCTGAAATTTTTCCTGGTTTTGTAATTTCCGTCTTCACAGTTCCCCCGTCAGGCAGTTTGACTGCACCAATACTGCCACTGCTCATTGTCATCAGTAGGCTTCCAGACTTATCCACACAAACAAAGATGACGTCAGCATTGCTGACACCATTGGGCATTTTGGCAGGCGGATCGGTAATCTTGAAAACACCATCCTTGTTCTCGTCCATTTGCACAGTGCATCCGGCAGCAACGTCAGACTTGCCACCAGGGCCACTGATGAAGAGGGTCATTTTTGAGTTAACAGGGCCTACAGCAAAGACGACACGTTTTCCATTTTGCAAGTCATTGACTACAGACTATAAGGGAGGAAAGAAGTTAGCGTAAAAGTTGTAAAAAACAGTGAAAAGACATACATTGGCGTCGATCTTTGCATCATCTGCAGCTTTGACAACCCCAGTGACCAGTGCGGCAAGCAACAGTAGCATCATCATCAGATGGCAAGCATGGGCAAGAGGCACAAAAAAGTAAAGTTTCATTTTGACAAAATTTCATAAAACCAAGCAGTTACAGCAAAACGCAAATGAAAGCTAATGACGGTAGTGCAGGCGGTTATGCAGCGTTTCACAAGTCACAAGTCAAAAGATGAAATGTTCGAAAAGTTTAAATAGTGAAAAGGGGAAAAATGAAAGATAAAATTGCTCAAAAATTAACAATTTAAAAATTTTGAAAAAGAAGTTGAAGATGACTCGACGACTCTGGCAGAGAGCCCAAAGTCGTCTTTAAAGTCCTTCTTTAGGTGCGACCTGAAGGAGCAGTCGTTTTTCGAGAAGCACTCTTTTTTGGCAGTTTGGTCGAGCTGCGACGACTACCGCCAACTGAGCCTTTTCCTTTTGAGCCCTTGCTGCCCTTTTTCTTCTTTGGGCTGCCTGCAGCTGATGAAACCTTCTTGCTAGCAGATGAACTGCCCTTGCTCATGGTAGACTTCTTTTTAGAGCTCTTTTTGCTCTTCTCCTTTTTTCCACTGGCGGCCGGTCCACCTTCTTTCTTTTTACCGTTTTTTCCGCCGCCATCACGGAAGAAGCAGCAGTAGACGATGATGCCGAGGAAGATCAGCAGCAGGCCGAGAACGCAAAGCACCACGATAATGATGGTGGAGGTGGAGGTGGCACTTGTGGCTGTATCATAGTTTGGGAGTTGGTGAGAAATTAAGTTACACTGAACAAGTTTGATTGTGAGCACTTACTCTCTGCTTTGGGTTCTGGTTTGGATGACGACTGATCATTGTCTGAGCCTTTCCAGGCGTCCTTGCTGGCGACCTTCTTCAGAGCGACTGACTGTCCACTGGTGAAGGCACTGGCATCGAAGACGTAGACGGTGTTGTCGCTGCCAAAAAGGTAGGCAGAGGAGCCGCCCACATAACCAGAGACGAGGTTGGAGATGCTTGAGCCTTGGCAGTCCTTCTTGACGGTTATCTTGTCGCCATTGACGCATAGTTTACTTGAAACTTCAACAGGAATGCAAGTGAACGAAGACTCAATAGTTTTCCCATTGAAATATGTGTAAACTACCTCTCCACTAGAGCTTATGGTGTAGTAGTGAAGAGATTTGCTTGAAGATAAATGAATGCTTCCAGTACGATAACAGTCTGTAATATATCCACTATCTGTTATAGCTGTCTTCACAGTTCCCCCGTCAGGCAGTTTGACTGCACCAACACTGCTACTGCTCATTGTCATCAGTAGGCTTCCAGACTTATCCACACAGACAAAGATGACGTCAGCATTGCTGACACCATTGGGCATTTTGGCAGGCGGATCGGTAATCTTGAAGACACCATCCTTGTTCTCGTCCATTTGCACAGTGCATCCAGCAGCAACGTCAGACTTGCCACCAGGACCACTAATGAAAAGGGTCATCTTTGAGTTAACAGGGCCCACAGCAAAAACGACACGTTTTCCATTTTGCAAGTCATTGACCACAACCTGTTTTTATAAGAAGAGGGTGAAAAGAAGTTAGCGTGAAAATTGTAAACAGTGAAAAGACATACATTGGCGTCGATTTTTTCGTCATCTGCAGCTTTGACAATCAAAGTGGTCAGTGCGGTGAACAAGAGTAGCATCATCATCAACATTAGATGGCAAGCATCGACAAAAGGCACAGAAAAGTAGAGTTTCATTTTGACAAAATTTTATAAAACCAAGCAGTAACAGCAAAACGCAAATGAAAGCTAATGACGGTAGTGCAGGCGGTTATGCAGCGTTTCACAAGTCACAAGTCAAAAGATGAAATGTTCGAAAAGTTTAAATAGTGAAAAGGGGAAAAATGAAAGATAAAATTGCTTAAAAATTAACAATTTAAAAATTTTGAAAAAGTTAAAGTTGAAGATGACTCGACGACTCTGGCAGAAAGCCCAAAGTCGTCTTTGAAGTCTTTCTTCAAGCGCGGCCTTAAGGAGCAGCCGTCTTTCGAGAGGCACTCTTCTTCGGCAGTTTGGTCGAACTGCGACGACTACCGCCAACTGAGCCTTTTCCCTTTGAGCCTTTGCTGCCCTTCTTTTTCTTTGGGCTGCCTGCAGCTGATGAAACCTTCTTGCTGGCAGATGAATTGCCCTTGCTCATGGTGGACTTCTTTTTAGAGCTCTTTTTGCTCTTCTCCTTCTTTCCACTGGTGGCAGGTCCACCTTCCTTCTTTTTACCGTTTTTTCCGCCGCCATCACGGAAGAAGCAGCAGTAGACGATGATGCAGAGGAAGATCAGCAGCAGAGCAAGAACGCAAAGCACCACGATAATGATGGTGGAGGTGGAGGTGGCACTGGTGGCTGTATCATAGTTTGGGAGTTTGTGAGAAATTAGGTTACACTGAACAAGTTTGATTGTGAGCACTTACTTTCTGCTTTGGGTTCTGGTTTGGATGACGACTGATCATTGCTTGAACTCTTCCAGGCATCTTTGCTGCTGACCCTCTTCAGATCAACTGACTGTCCTTTAAAGGCACTGGCATCAAAGACGTAGACGGTGTTGTCGCTGCCGAAGAGGTAGGCAGTGCTGCCGCCCACATAGCCAGAAACGAGGTTGGAGATGCTTGAGCCTTGGCAGTCCTTTTTGACAGTTATCTTGTCGCCATTGACGCATAGTTTACTTGGTTGTGCTTTATCATAACACTTTTCCGAATCTGTAATACTGTCTTTAAAAAAGAACATGTTCACTTCTCCAGCAGTGCTAAGGGTGTAGTAGTTGAGAGATTTGCTTGATGATAGATGAATGCTTCCACTATCAAAGCAGATTTCTGTATTAAGTTTTCCTTTAATTGATATCGATGCACTTCCACCGTCAGGCATTTTGACTGCACCAACACTCCCACTGCTCATCGTCATCAGTAGGCTTCCAGACTTATCCACACAGACAAAGATGACGTCAGCACTGCTGACACCATTGGGCATTTTTGCAGGCGGATCGGTAATCTTGAAGACACCATCCTTGTTCTCGTCCATTTGCACAGTGCATCCACTAGCAACGTCAGTCTTGCCACCAGGGCCACTGATGAAGAGAGTCATTTTTGAGTTGACAGGGCCCACAGCAAAGACGACACGTTTTCCATTTTGCAAGTCATTGACCACAGACTATAAAGGAGAAAAAAAGTTAGCGTGAAAGGTACAGTGCAGTGAAAAGACATACATTGGCGTCAATTTTTGCATCATCTGCAGCTTTGACAACCAAAGTGGTCAGTGCGGTGAACAAGAGTAGCATCATCATCATCAGATGGCAAGCATCAACAAGAGGCACAGAAAAGAAGAATTGCATTTTGACAAAATTTCATAAAACCAAGCAGTAACAGCAAAACGCAAATGAAAGCTAATGACGGTAGTGCAGGCGGTTATGCAGCGTTTCACAAGTCACAAGTCAAAAGATGAAATGTTCGAAAAGTTTAAATAGTGAAAAGGGGAAAAATGAAAGATAAAATTGCTTAAAAATTAACAATTTAAAAATTTTGAAAAAGTTAAAGTTGAAGATGACTCGACGACTCTGGCAGAAAGCCCAAAATCGTCTTCAAAGTCCTTCTTTAGGTGCGGCCTGAAGGAGCAGCCATTTTTCGAGAGGCACTCTTCTTCGGCAGTTTGGTCGAACTGCGACGACCGCCAGCTGAGCCTTTGCCCTTTGAGCCTTTGCTGCCCTTTTTCTTCTTTGGGCTGCCTGCAGCGGAGGAGAGGGCCTGCTTGCTGGCAGATGAACTGCCCTTGCTCACTGTGGACTTCTTTTTAGAGCTCTTTTTGCTCTTCTCCTTTTTTCCACTGGCGGCCGGTCCATTTTCCTTCTTTTTACCGTTTTTTCCACTGCCACCACCACGGAAGAAGCAGCAGTAGACGATGATGCCAAGGAAGATCAGCATCAGAGCAAGAACGCAAAGCACCACGATAATGATGGTAGAGGTGGAGGTGGTGCTGGTGGCTATATTATAGTTTGGGAGTTTGTGAGAAATTAAGTTACACTGAACAAGTTTGATTGTGAGCACTTACTCTCTGCTTTGGGTTCTGGTTTGGATGACGACTGATCATTGCCTGAGCCTTTCCAGGCGTCCTTGCTGGCGACCTTCTTCAGGGCGACTGACTGTTCACTGGTGAAAGCACTGGCATCGAAGACGTAGACGGTGTTGTCACTGCCAAAAAGGTAGACAGAGCTGCCGCCCACATAGCCAGAGACGAGGTTGGAGATGCTTGAGCCTTGGCAGCCTTCTTTGACGGTTATCTTGTCGCCATTGATGCAGAGTTTACTTGAAACTTCTCCAGTGTTGCAAGTGATTGAAGACTCAATAGTTTTTTTATTGAAATTTTGATATGTCACATCTCCACTAGAGCTAAGAGTGTAGTAGTGAAGAGATTTGCTGGTTGATAGATGAACGTTTCCACTATCGTAGCAGTCTGATATATAACGTGGTTTTGTTATTTTCGTTGTCACAGCTCCGCCGTCAGGCAGTTTGACTGCACCAACACTGCTACTGCTCATCGTCACCAATTTGCTGCCAGATGAATCAACACAGACAAAGATGACGTCAGCATTGCTGACACCATTGGGCATTTTGGCAGGCGGATCGGTAATTTTGAATACACCGCTTGTGTTTTCATCTACTTGTACAGTGCATCCAGCAACAACGTCAGATTTGCCACCAGGACCACTGATGAACAGTGTCATTTTTGAGCTAACAGGGCCCACAGCAAAAATGACACGTTTTCCATTTTGCAAGTCATTGACCACAGACTATAAGGGAAGAAAGAAGTTAGCAAAAAAGTTGTACAGTGCAGTGACATACATTGGCGTCGATCTTTGCATTATCTGCAGATTTGACAACCAAAGTGGCTAGTGCGGCAAACAACAGTAGCATCATCATCATCAAATGGCAAGCATCGACAAAAAGCACAGAAAAGTAGAGTTTCATTTTGACAAAATTTCATAAAACCAAGCATTCTAATGAATTCTAATGACGGTAGTGCAGCTTTTCACAACTCACAAGTCAAAAAATGAAATGTTCGAAAATAGACTAATAGGTAAAAGTGAAATATTCTAAGAATTTTAAAACTGCGCATTCACATTTTTGGCAAATTAATTATTAAAAATGTTTTGATTTTATTTAAAAATAAAATTGGTTTTTTGTTTAAAAAAGTAGTTTTTTAAGTTTTAACTGTAAGCTTTCTTAGCAATGACAGGCAAAACAGGAGTTGGTAAAATTAAAACAACTTTGGTTAATAATAAAAAAAGTTTGAAGGAGTTAACAGAAATAGATTTTGAAATTAAAAATAAGTGTTTTAAAATAAGAAAGAAGATATATCAGCGTGATTAGTTTGCATTGACAAAAGTTTTTGTTTCAATTTAAGCACATTGAACTACCCGAAAGGGTTTTGGTGTTTGCCTCGTTCCATTTACTGGAATCGGTGAAATGGGTTTTTAGAAATGAGGTAGCCTGATTTGCCTCCTCACAAGACTCGTTGACGCAGTAGTGGCCTTTGTTTATAGTCACTGGCCTGGTTTTGTTTTTATCACTTTTCTGAATTTGTTGACTTAAAACAGGCGATGAGCTCAACTGGTGCTCATCTTTGCGCATTTTTGCCTCTGCCATCGCCGCCTGAAGCACCTCAATCTGCCGATCAATCTGCAAATCATCAACAAATGATCGAGGTTGCTGCTGCTGTAGCTGAAGTTGAGGTTGAGGATGTTGTTGTTGCTGCTGCAAATCATTTCTCAGCGCCTCAAAACAGCTGATTGACGCCTCCAAATTGCCACTTTTAGCCCAAATAACACACAAATTGTGTCTTGCCTGGTGCCGGTGATGCTGGCTGTCACCTGTTGTTACTGATGAACGCTCAAGAACTAGCTGATAGTAATAGCGTGCCTTGTCCAGTTGCGCCAGCTCATCAGCGTGCAGATCACCGAGGACGAGCATCGCCTTGACGTGCTTTGGATTGAGCACCAGAACTCGTTTCAAGTGGCCAACTGCGAGGTGAACATTTGAATGGCGGTCGTTGATGTTATCATCGAGGTTTTCCAGCTCCTTCACCAGCAACAGCGCCAGATTGTAGTGCGCCTCGCTGAAGGTCGCCTCGCGGTCTATGGCCAGGCGGAAGTGCCGTTTTGCCTCCTCATGACGGCTCGACTTGGCGGCGATCATCGCCATGCTGAAGTAGATGGTGGCGTCGTCTCGTCCGCTGGCCAGCAGACGATGCAGGCGGTCTTCAGCAACACCGGAAAGGCTCTCAACATTTTCCCGTTCAATGATCTGCGCCGAGGCGAGCAGGGCGTCCTCGTGGCTGTGGTCAAGCGCCAGCACGTCGTCAAAAAGGGCCAACGCCTGTTGGTGGCGGCCTTGGCGGTAGTGAAGGACGGCCATCTAAAGATGAAAATGTTTAGTTTTTTGTACAAACACTTTCAATTTTTGTTTCAAACTCTTACATTGTACAGGTGGTTCAACTCCATTGACCGACTGCTGTGGCAGTGAACGGTAGCGGAGGAGGTAGTGGTGCTCCCACAGCTCTGTCCTCGACCTTGATGATTGTTTTGTCGTTTTCTGCCTTTGCTGCTGCTGTAGTGACCTGAGGAGGAAGAGGTGATCATCATCATCGAGTGCAGTCTGGCCATCTTCTGCTTGATCAACTCAAGGTCTGCTTCCAAAGTAGCCCTGCCAGCATCAAGGTTCACCAGATCAGCCAGTCGCACCAGAGCTGTCAGGTACAGCGGTGACAAAGAGTGGACTGATCTTCTGTTTTCAGAATTATCATTGAAAAGCTCCTTTTCTACTTCAGCCAGCGCTTGTCGATACACAATTTCTGCCTTTTTGGTACGATTCTGAGCCGCCAAGGCATTGCCAAGGTTAAGGTGGCTGCGAATGTCTGCTGGTTCAATTCTGTGAAACAAAAAAAGTGGTTAGTTTTTTATGTTTGCCAAAGTAAAGTAAATCAAGACGTACTCAATTGCTTTCTTGTACAGGGAGATTGCCTCTGCTGTACGACCATCATTCTCGTACAGTCGACCGAGGTTGTTGAGTAGTCGTGTGTTGGTGGGCGTCACCTTCAGGCTAGACTCGTAGAGTCGGCTTTCAGTGGTCCTGTTTGTTTAGAAAAAAGTTAGTAAAATCAAAGGTAATTTTGTCAACATTGTGCCCTTACCAATCAAAACTTCTCATGTACGTTCGCATACTGAAAACGACCACCACCAGCAGCAGACCAAGGTGAAGCAGTCGTCGAACTGTTGTTTTAGCACCTTTTCCATTTTTCAAGCCAAAACATCTAGCTGAAAGCATTTGTCGCACTCCAATTGCCATCAACAGGAGAAATCCAATGCTGGGCAGGTACATGACTCGCTCGGCAACAGTAAAACCAGTGGTAAAGAGGAGATTGGAAGCAGGCAAAAAGGGGAGCACAGTTAAGACAATCGCGTGAAAGCTCTTTCTGGTCCATTGGTTGTCGTTTTTCAAAATCGATTGAAGTTGATTACCACCGCCATCACCACCAAATCGATGTTTGGAAGCAGTGGAAGAACGCAAAACCACTACCGACGTTTTTATCACTTTGACCAGCAGTCGCAGTGTGGCCCAACAGAAAACGCCCAAAACGGCCACCGATGCTACCGATTGAAACAGCTGCATCAGTGCGATCGGCTCATAGCTGCCGACAATGTTGATAAGCTCAAGTGAAGAGTGTGACCAGTCGCAGCTGAGGTGCAGCGGAAAGAGCATCAACCAAAAGTGGTACACCGAAAGGAAGGCAGCCGTCAGCTGGCGGACGGGAAATCCGGCATAGGCGGCGGCATTGTCGAATCTGAAACAAGTAAAAACAGGGGGGTAAGTCTGGCAAGCCAGGACTACAGCGAGCCTTTTTTTG